>Ga0208863_1000081_pt1 | contig 122233 bp, 104 predicted proteins | sample RifOxyD3_FD_184040 | JGI IMG/M metagenome (GOLD analysis project Ga0208863, IMG submission 184040) | Soil microbial communities from Rifle, Colorado - Rifle Oxygen_injection D3 (SPAdes) | ecosystem: Environmental > Terrestrial > Deep subsurface > Rock core/Sediment | place: Rifle, Colorado...
GATAATTTCAAGGTTGAAGGTGATGCGGAGAAGTCGGCGTAGCCGACCCCGCCAGCTTTAGCTGTTATCCGAAGCCACCGGCTTTAGCCGGTGGAGTATTCACTTGCCGCCCTTTTCGGCTACACTTGGATATCTGATCTCCCTTGACCCAGACCCTGTACGGCGCGCAACCAATGAATCCTCTCAAGATCGGTATCCTGTCCGATACACATCTTACCCGGCCCACCGAGACTTTCAAAAAGATCGTAGCGGCCTGCTTCCATGACACGGAGATAATCCTCCATGCCGGAGACCTCACCGATCCGGCAATCCTGACGGTATTTCCCGGCAAGGAGGTACACGCGGTGTACGGCAATATGTGTTCAGCCCTGGCCTGCCAACACCTGCCGCCCCACAAGCAAATCACGGTTGGCGGCTTCACCATCGGCCTGATCCATCGGGCAGGCAACACTTATGATTTTGAGCAGCGTCTCATCGAGATCTTTCCGGAGGCGGACTGCATTGTCTACGGCCACACCCACCGGCCGGTCTGCCACCGTCTCGGCGGAGTTCTCTACATCAATCCCGGCAGTTTCACCGGCACCGGTCAAGCCGGAACAGGCGGCACCTTTGCCATTCTTGAGGTCGGAGAAACCCTGCAAGGCCGGATTTATCAAATCCAGGCCAGGGGGTGCAACGAAATGACGGAACAAAAGTAAAAAACCATGACCAAACCCACACTCGCCGCCATTAAGCCGTTATTCACAAATCACCTCGAATTGAAACTGACATGCTCGGCATAAAGGCCTGTAAATGAACAAATTAAAAGTAACCGATCACGGGGCAACCCCACAAGGGTCAAATAACCACGGAACAAGCGGTCACAGGGTGCCGCAGGTTGCGGCAAGCGGGATGGCGATGCGTACTTTGGTCCGTGAGCCGGACCGATCGCCGCAAGATGTGGTGCCCTGTGATCGCTTACAATTAAAAAGCACAATTAATTCATTAACAGGCCCTAAAATCACCCCTATGATGCAGCAGTATCTGGAGATCAAGGCCCAGCATCAGGACGCCATTCTTTTTTACCGGCTGGGCGATTTTTACGAGATGTTCTTTGACGATGCCGTGACCGCTGCCAAGGTCCTGGGCATTACCCTCACCTCCCGCAACAGCAAGGATGACGAGAACCGGGTGCCGCTCTGCGGAATCCCGTACCACGCGGTTTCCACCTATCTGGCCAAGATGATCAGGGCTGGATTCAAGGTGGCGATCTGCGAGCAGGTGGAGGATCCGAAAGAGGCCAAGGGCGTGGTCCGACGCGCGGTGGTGCGGGTGGTCACTCCGGGCCTTGTCACCGACGAACAGCTCCTCGACGACAAGGACAACCTTTATCTGGCCGCCATCTGCCGGAAGGGCAAAGCCTGGGGCTTAAGCCTGCTCGATCTCTCCACCGGCGAGTTTCTGGTGAGCGAACGGGATGACCTGCCTGCGCTCCTGGATGAACTCGGCCGCCTGGCGCCCTCGGAAATCCTCCTGCCCGAAGAGGTCGGGGATGATTCGCGCTTAGCAGATACACTGCGGGCCTATCTGCCGCAAAGTTGCCTGACCAAACGGCCTGCCGCAGGTTTTCATCCGGAGACGGCGCGGCAGAGGCTGCTGGAACATTTCCGGGTAGCCAACCTGGCGGGGTTCGGCTGCGAGGAGCTCACGGCCGGGATCGGGGCAGCGGGCGCCCTGCTCCTCTACCTGCAGGAAACCCAGAAGACCACCCTGGACCATATCGAGCGGCTCACCCCCATCGAATTTGACCATATCCTGCTCATGGATGAGTCTTCCCGACGTAACCTGGAACTTACCCAGACCCTCAGCGGCGACGCCCGGGAGGGTTCGCTGCTGGCCACCCTCGACCTGTGCGAAACCCCCATGGGGGCTCGACTGCTCAAGAAGAACCTCTTATTCCCCTTGCAGGATGCCGAGGCCATCCGGCAACGACTGGACACGGTGGAACAGTTCTGCCTCGCTCCTGGCTTACGGGAGGAGCTCCGCCAGCTGCTGACCAAGGTTTATGATCTGGAACGCCTCAATGGCCGGGTGGTGCTGGGCACGGCCAATGCCCGCGATCTCACGGCACTGAAGTGTTCTCTCGCCCAGTTGCCCAAGCTCAAAGAGAGACTGGCCGGGGCCCATGGCCTGCTGGCCAACCTGGGCATAATGGATGAGTTGGCCGAATTATACGCCCTGCTGGAGACGGGGATCCGCGAGGATGCCCCGGTGACTTTGCGGGAAGGTAACCTGATCAAGCACGGGTACAACGAGGAGCTTGATGAGCTGGTCAGCCTGTTACATGATGGCAAGACGCTGATCTTGGGCCTTGAGACCCGCGAACGCGCACGCACCGGCATCGCCAATCTCAAGGTCGGCTTTAACAAAATCTTCGGCTACTATATCGAAATCAGCCGAGGCCAGCTTGCCCATGTGCCTGAAGACTTCATCCGCAAACAGACCCTGGTCAACGCCGAACGCTTCATCACCGAAGAACTCAAGGAATTCGAGGAAAAAGTGACCGGCGCCCAGGAGAAACGGCTGGCCCTGGAATACCGGCTCTTTGCCGAGATCAGGGCCAAGGCGGCCGAGGGTTCCTCCCGAATTCTCCATACCGCCGGATACCTGGCCCGGATCGATTTTTTCTGCTGCTTGGCCGAGGCGGCCCAAAAATACCGCTACACCAAACCGGTAATTACCGACGGTGAAGCGATCATCATCCGGGAGGGCCGCCATCCCGTGATCGAACGCGCCCTGCCGCCGGGCCGCTTTGTTCCCAACGATATCCATCTTGATCAGGAGGGCGAAGAGGTCCTGATCATCACCGGCCCCAACATGGCCGGCAAATCCACGGTACTCCGGCAGACCGCGCTCATCACCCTCATGGCCCAGATGGGCAGCTTCGTCCCTGCCGCCGCAGCGGAGATCGGGGTGGTGGATCGCATCTTCACCAGGGTCGGGGCCTCGGACAATCTGCGCCGCGGCCAGTCCACCTTTATGGTAGAGATGAACGAAACCGCCAATATCCTCAACAACGCCACCGAGCGGAGCCTGGTGATCCTCGATGAGATCGGCCGCGGCACCTCCACCTTTGACGGCCTCTCCATTGCCTGGGCCGTAGCCGAGGAGCTGGTCAACAAAAACGGCAAAGGGGTCAAGACCATCTTCGCCACCCATTACCATGAGCTGACCGAACTGGCCGCCACCAACAGCCGGGTCAAGAACTACAACATCGCGGTGCGGGAGTGGAACGACACCATCATCTTTCTCCATAAACTGCTGCCGGGGGGGACCAACCGCAGCTACGGCATCCAGGTTGCCGCCCTGGCCGGGGTGCCGGCCAGGGTGGTTGCCAGAGCCAAGGAATTGTTGCATAATATCGAGCAGGGCGAATTCAACCGGCAGGGCGAGCCGCGCATCGCCACCTCGCCCGGAAAAAGAAAACCCCCGCATCCCGGTCAGCTCTCCCTTTTCGGCGGCGGGGAGTCGCAGGCTGCCCGCCGATTGCGGGAGATCAATCCCGACGGCTTGTCGCCTCGCGAGGCCCTGGATTTGCTCTATGAATTAAAAAGGCTGGCCGATGTGGAGTAAGTTCAGGCAAGACACAAGGCGCAAGGCGCAAGCCGCAAGGCAAAGGCCTCTTGTCCCGCTTTTTGCCTTCCCTCTGCCGCTCTGGATTCTCGTGCTGCTCATGCTCGCCGCCCCGGCTTGGTCCCGGCCAAGCCAGGAGGACATAGCCCGGCAATACGGACAAGCCAAGGCCTATTACCAAAATCTGGCCGCCCGCGACAAGGGCGGCCAGGACCGAAACAGCTGGCGCACCTGCGTCACCGCCTTCCGCAGCATCTACAAGGCCGCGCCCGACCACGCGGCTGCCCCCAAATCCCTGTTCATGCTGGGCAAGATTTATCAGACCCTGTTCCAGCAGAGCGGCGAGGGCCAGGATCTTGACCAGGCCATTGCTTCCTACGAAGAACTGAGCTCCCGGTATCCGGGAAATTTCCTGGCCGATGACGCCTTTTTTATTCTGGGCTCCATCTATCTTGCCGACAAAAATGATCCGGCCAAGGCGGCCCGTGCCTATACGAAAATCATCGCCATTTACCCGGAAGGCGACATGGCCGGGGCGGCCGAGAAACAGCTGCTGCGGATCAAACATGGAAAAACCACGCTCGGCCCGAGCCCGGCAAGGGATGGGGAAAAATGCCTTACCCTGCCGCCGGCCGACGAACCGCCGCCAAAAGACCATGGCGCAAAAAAATCCGGGCCAGCCACGGTGCTGCCCATCCGCTACTGGTCCAACAACTATTACACCCGCCTGGTTGTCGAGACCACCGCCCCGGTAACCTTTAAGCACCAGTTGCTTGTCAGGGGCAAATCTTCTCCTGACCGGATTTACCTTGATCTGCGCAACAGCCGACTCAGCCCGGAAACCGTCAAGACCATACCCATTGAGGACGGCCTGTTGCATCAAGTCAGGAGCACTCAGTTCGACCCCAAAACGGTGCGTGTTGTCCTTGACACCCAGACCAATATCTCTGAGTACAAGGTCTTTACTCTTACCGATCCTTTTCGGGTGGTGATCGATGTGCCGCGCACCGCCGCCTCCGGCAAGGCGGAAGCCCTTACGGCGCGGCAGCCGGTCCGGGGCCTGAAAAGAATCGTTATTGATCCTGGCCACGGCGGCAAGGATCCCGGCACCTGCATCCCAAACGGACTCAAGGAAAAAGACATCGTCCTGGAGGTGGCACTCATGGTAGCCAAGGTACTCAGGGAAAACCCCGGCTACGAGGTTATCCTCACCCGCGACCGCGATGTCTTTATATCCCTGGAAGAGCGAACCGCCATTGCCAATGCCAGGGAAGCAGACCTGTTCCTTTCCATCCATGTGAATGCCGCCCCAAACCATGAAGCCCGGGGGATCGAAACCTATGTCCTTGACCTGACCAATAACAAGGACGCCATCCGGCTGGCAGCCATGGAAAACGCCACCTCGGCCAAGCAGACCAGCGACCTGCAATCCATTCTCCTGGATCTCATGCAGAATTCAAAAATAAACGAATCCCTGAAGCTCGCCGGACTGGTCCAGGAGAAAATGGTGCGCGGTCTGAATCAAAAATTCAATGATATCGGGAACCTTGGGGTAAAGAAAGCTCCTTTCCTGGTACTCATCGGCGCCCAGATGCCTGCCGTCCTCACCGAAATCGCTTTTTTGAGCAATCCGGAAGAGGAAAAGCGGCTAAAAAATGAGGCCTACCTTGCCGAGGTGGCCAATCACCTCGCCGCCGGGGTAAGCCAATATGTGGAAAGCATGAGCCTGGCCAGCAATCACAAGCGTTGAGGAAGCAAAAAAGCCCCGCCGGTTTTCCACCGGCGGGGCTTTTTTACGATTTTTCCCAAAAACTCTCTTAATCCAGGGCAAAGGGCTGCCGCCCCTCCCTGAGATCCCGGCCCTCGAGATAGCGGCTAATGGACTCGGCGGCCTCCTTGGCCTGGTAGACGGCCTTGGCCACGGTCTGGGGACCCAGCACCGCATCGCCTGCCGCAAATACCCACTCCTCCGAGGTCTGCATGGTCACCTCGTCCACCACATAGGTTCCCCAGCGGCTCAGAGCCAGTTCGAGACCGGAACCGGCGGTGACGTCCACATCCTGACTGATCGCCGGGATGATGGCATCCGCCTCGAGCATGAAGTTTGAGCCTTCCTTGGGCACCGGCCGGCAACGCCCCGAGGAGTCACAGGCGCCAAGCTCCATCCGGATGCATTCTATCCTGCGCAGCCTGCCGTTTTCACCATGGATCGCTACCGGGGCAGCGAGCATCTCAATGCGCACCCCCTCTTCCTCGAGATGATGGATCTCCGCCTGGGAGGCTGGCATTTCCGCCTTGCTCCGCCGGTAGAGAATGAAGACCTTGTCCGAACCGGTGCGCAGGGCGGTGCGGGCGCAGTCAATGGCCACGTTGCCGCCGCCGACCACCACCACGTTCTTCCCGAGATTCAGCGCCTCGCCGACATTGACCCTGCGCAGGTAATCAACCCCGTGCACCACCCCGGCCAGACCCTCTCCCTCCACGCCCAATTTCCGGCTCAAGTGGGCGCCAGGCCCGAGGAATACCGCGGTGAACCCCTCCTCCCGCAGATCCCGTAGGGTTTTATCCTTGCCGATGGTCACTCCATGCACCAGGGTTACCCCGCAGTTTTTCAAGGCCTCGCATTCCGCGGCAATAATCTGGCGCGGCAGACGGTAAGCCGGGATACCCACCGCCAGCATGCCGCCGAAAACGGGAAGGCTTTCAAAGATCGTGCACTGGTAGCCTGCATGGGCAAGATAATAGGCGGCCGACATCCCGGCAGGCCCGGAACCGACAATGGCCACCTTTTTCCCATTGGGCAGGGCGCAAGGCTGGAGCAGATTTTTGTTATTGGCCACCATCCAGTCGACGATGTAGCGTTCGAGCATGCCGATGGCCACCGGTTCGCCTTTTTTCCCCCGGATGCAATGGCCTTCACATTGGAATTCATGGGGACAGACCCGCGAACAGATGGCGGGCAGCGAGTTGGTCTCCCGATCCTTCCAATAAGCCTCTTCGATCTTGCCTTCCCGCAACAGCCTGATAAAGCCGGGGATATCATTGTGAATCGGGCAGCCTTCCCGGCATTTGGGCTTTTTGCACTGCAGGCAACGCTCCGCCTCAAGCAGGGCAGCCTCGGCTTGATAGCCGGAAACAACCTCGGTAAAATTTGTGATCCGCCCGGCAACGGGCAATTCGCGGGAAAATTGCCGGGGAATGTTCATTCTTTCTTTTGTCTCCATCACTGCCTCCTACCCGGAAAATTAAAAACCATCCGTACAAGTACCGATATTTATCATGATAACGACAGGTTAGATTATAATTCATATATTAATCTGTTTCGCAGATCATTTCATACATATTTCTGGACAGCCAATTACTTGCCGGCCGAATTGGCGCGTTGCTTCAGATGGCTCTTGACAATTCTGGAGATATCCCACAAGTTAAACCCAATAACTTTCAGCAATCAACATGTAACCGATCATGGGGCACCCCACAAAGGTCAAATAACCACGGAACAAGCGGTCACAGGGTGCCGCAGGTTGCGGCAAGCGGGACGGCGATGCGTACTTTTGTACGTGAGCCGGACCGATCGCCGCAAGATGTGGTGCCATGTGATCGCTTACATCAACATAACTACTCACCGGCGAAATCATGAACGGACATCCATGAAGGCAGAATTTATCAATCCATTTTTAATTGCCACCAAAAATGTTCTGGCAACAATGGCGCAAATTCAAGCAACTCCACAAAAACCTCGGTTGAAAGACGGCATCACCTCTTATGGCGAGGTTACCGGCATCATAGGCATGACCTCAGACGAGATCTCCGGCTCCATGATCGTGAGCTTCACGGAAAAATGCATCCTGCAAATTGTCGCCAACATGCTGATGGAAGATCCCAAGGCGAAAATTGACGATGAGGTTGTTGACGCAGTCGGCGAACTGACCAATATGATCTGTGGTGGCGCCAAGGTCCATTTGGCAAGGCTTGAACACAAATTCGACCTGGCTATCCCCAACATGGTCGTTGGCGCCGGAGTGGAAATTCCCTATTACTCCAGGGCGCCAACCATTGTCATCCCCTTTGCAACCGAGGCCGGTCCTTTTGTTGTTGAGGCGAATCTCAGCGAACGGCGCTGAATCTTTCTCTTCACTCTGCCAGATAAAAAAAAGCCGCTCGTTGCCGAGCGGCTTTTTAAAACTTTTACTGGTCGTCTTCTCAGGAAGCCTTGCGTCTCTCGGCAACCTTAAGCCGGCTTAAAGCTCTCTGCAAAGCGGCCTCGGCCCTGGTTCGATTAAAATTTTCCTTATGGGCCTGTGCTTCCGCCAGCCGCTTCTCCGCCCGTTCCTTGGCTCGCATCGCACGCTCGACATCAATATCCGTCCCACGCTCTGCCGATTCAACGAGAAAAGTCAGCTTGTTATTGGACACTTCACAAAAACCGCCACTCACCATCAAGACTTCGTCCTGCCCACCACTCTTGTAGGTAAGAACCCCGGTCTTGATCGTACTCAGGAAAGGCGCATGATTGGCAAGAACACCAAACTCGCCGCCGTAGCCGGGAGCGGTGACAATGTCAACCTCCTTGCTCACTACGACCCCTTTGGGAGTTACCACTTCCAACTTTAATTTTTCAGCCATGGGTAATCCTCAAATCCCAGCCGCGCCCGCCCAAAGTAGGATGGCCCGGCAAGTACGTCAATTCCAGAATGAACTCGTAACAAGCGCAAAAAGTCACAGGTCCACTATACAAAATCACCAGGTTACAGAGCAATAACCGTTGTAATCGCGGTTTATTTGCGGTTTCAACAATTCCTTAAGCAGCAGCCTTCTCTTTATTGGCCTTCTCAACCGCCTCTTCGATGCTGCCGACCATGTAGAAAGCGATCTCGGGCAGCTCGTCATGCTTGCCTTCCAGAATCTCTTTAAAGCCGCGCACGGTATCGGCAACCTTGACGTACTTGCCGGCCATGCCGGTGAAGGTCTCCGCTACGGTGAAAGGCTGGGAAAGGAAGCGCTGGATCTTGCGGGCGCGGGTTACCAGGGTCTGGTCTTCTTCGGAAAGCTCGTCCATGCCGAGAATAGCGATGATGTCCTGCAAGTCCTTGTATTTCTGGAGGCTGGTCTGCACGCCACGGGCAACCAGGTAATGCTCTTCACCCAAAACATTGGGATCGAGAATCCGGGAGGTGGAGTCCAGAGGATCAACCGCCGGGTAGATACCAAGCTCGGCGATCTGCCGGGAAAGAACCACGGTGCCGTCCAGATGGGCAAAGGTGGTGGCCGGAGCCGGGTCGGTCAGGTCGTCCGCCGGTACGTAAACGCACTGGACCGCGGTGATGGAACCCTTGTTGGTGGAGGTGATCCGCTCCTGGAGGGCACCGAGGTCGGTGGCCAGGGTAGGCTGATAACCAACCGCCGAAGGAATACGGCCAAGAAGCGCGGAAACCTCGGCGCCGGCCTGGGTGAAACGGAAGATGTTGTCTACGAAGAAGAGTACGTCCTGGCCTTCCTCATCCCGGAAGTACTCCGCTGCGGAGAGGCCGGTCAGAGCCACGCGGGAACGGGCTCCCGGCGGCTCGGTCATCTGGCCGTAAACCAGGGCCGCCTTGGGAAGAACGCCGGACTCCTTCATCTCGTGGTAGAGATCGTTACCCTCACGGGTCCGTTCGCCAACCCCGCAGAATACCGAGATACCGCCATGATGCATGGCGATGTTGTTAACCATCTCCATCATGATAACGGTCTTGCCGCAACCGGCCCCGCCGAACAGCCCCATCTTGCCGCCGCGAGGGAAGGGAACCAGCAGGTCGATAACCTTGATGCCGGTTTCAAGAACATGCACCTCGGTGGACTGATCGGTGAAAGCAGGGGCAGGTCGGTGGATGGTGCGCATCTTGTCGGAGGCAATGGGTCCCAGGCCATCAACCGGGCGACCGACCACGTTCATGATCCGGCCCAGGGCCGGAGCGCCGCAGGGAATCTCAATGGGCTTGCCGGTATCGGTGCAAGCCTGACCGCGCACCAGACCGTCGGTCTGATCCATGGCCACGCAGCGGACTACGTTGTCGCCAAGATGGAGGGCAACCTCGATGACCAGATTGCCTTCCACCTCGCTGATCCCCTTGTTGCTGACCAGCAGGGCGTTCATGATCTCCGGCAGGTTGTCCGGCTCAAACTCAACGTCGACAACAGGTCCGATGACCTGAACAATTTTACCAACTCTTGCTTCACTCATTAGAAAGCCTCCTTGAGCCTAGTACTTACGTTGACAAGCTATGACAGCTGAATGATTCAGCCTGATTTTATCTTTGGTTACTTCAACGCCTCGGCGCCGCCGACAATATCCATCAATTCCGCAGTGATGCCGGCCTGCCGCGCCTTGTTGTAAATCAGGGTCAGGCTGTGAATGATATCCTTGCAGGCGTTAGTGGCGTTATCCATGGCGCTCATCCGGGCGGCATGCTCACTGGCGCTGACTTCGAGCATGGCATGGTAGACCATGACATTCATGTAGAGCGGCAGCAGCACTTCCATGATTTCCTCGGTACTCGGCTCATAAATATAGGAACCGGCTGACGAGGAAGTTGCCGTCGTTGTCGCTACGGCGTCCGGCTGGATGGGCAGAAACATCAGCTCCGCGGGACGCTGCACGGCAACACTCTTGAATTTTCCGTAGACGATGCGCACTTCATCGCTGTCTCCGGAGAGAAAGTTGCCGGCGATATCCTGGGCTATGGTCCGGGCATTGAACATCTGGAAAGTGCCCATCAGGTCGGCGTACCGCTGCCGAATCTTGCCGGTTTTCCGGAAATGGCTGATGCACTTCTTGCCGACGCAGACCAGGGTAACCTTCTTGCCCTGGGCCTCCAGAGCGGCCATGAGTTTGTCGGCCATCTTCAGGATATGGGCGTTGAAACTCCCGCACAGGCCGCGATCGGAAGTGACCACCAGAATCTCCACCGTCTTGACCTCACGCTTCTCCATGAGCGGAAAAGCGCCGGAATCCATGGCCGAGGAAAGATTGCCCATGGCCGCGTTAAACTTCTCGGCATAGGAACGAAAATCCTCCATCTTCTGCTGCGCCCCGCGAAGCTTGGCCGCGGCAACCATATTCATGGCCTTGGTGATCTGGGCGGTTTTCTTCACCCCACCGATCTTCATTTTTACATCTTTCAGGCTCGCCATGAGACCTTATCCCCCTTATTTAAGGCCCTTGGCAGCCTTGAAAGATTCCCCGAAAGCCTGGAGCGTCGCTCTGATTTTCTCTTCCAGAGCGGCATCAATGGCTTGTTTTTCCTTCAGGTCATCATAGATGCTCGGCTGGTTCTTCTCGATATAGGCATAGAGCTGCTGTTCATACTCCGCCAGGGAGTCAATGGGCAGGGTGTCGAGATAGCCGCGGGTACCGGCAAAGAGGATGCAGATCTGTTTTTCCATGGGCAGCGGCTGATACTGGGGCTGCTTTAAGATCTCAACCAGACGGGCGCCGCGGGTCAACTGCGCCTGGGTAGCGGCGTCCAGATCGGAACCGAAGCCGGCAAAGGCCGCGAGCTCGCGATACTGGGCCAGATCCAGACGAAGGGTGCCGGCTACCTGCTTCATGGCCTTGACCTGGGCAGCGCCACCTACGCGGGATACGGAAAGGCCGACGTTGATCGCGGGACGAACACCGGCGAAGAAGAGGTTGGGCTCAAGGTATACCTGACCGTCGGTGATGGAGATAACGTTGGTCGGGATAAAGGCGGAAACGTCACCGGCCTGGGTCTCGATGATGGGCAGCGCGGTGAGAGACCCGGCGCCCAGGGCATCGTTCACCTTACAGGAACGCTCCAGCAGACGGGAGTGGTTGAAGAAGATGTCGCCGGGGTAGGCTTCACGACCGGGCGGACGACGGAGAAGCAGGGAGAGCTCACGGTAGGAAACCGCCTGCTTGCTCAGATCGTCATAGATGATCAGGGCGTGCTGGCCGTTGTCCCGGAAGTACTCGCCCATGGCGCAACCGGCAAAGGCGGCGACATACTGCATCGGCGCCGGATCGGAGGCGCAGGCCGCGACCACGGTGGTATATTCCATGGCGCCGTGCTTGCGAAGCGCCTCGACCACCAGGGCCACGGTGGATTTCTTCTGGCCGATGGCCACATAGACGCAGTGGACATCGGTGTATTTCTGGGCGATGATCGCATCAACGCAGAGAGCGGTCTTGCCGATCTGCCGGTCGCCGATGACCAGTTCGCGCTGGCCGCGGCCAACCGGAGTCATGGCGTCAACCGCTTTGGCGCCGGTGTAGCAGGGCTCATGCACGGACTTACGGGCGATAACGCCGGGGGCCAGAACCTCGATCTTGGAGCTGTGCTTGGCATTAAGCGGACCCTGGCCGTCAATGGGGGCGCCCACGCCGTCAACGACGCGGCCTTCCATCTCGGGGCCGACAGGGACCTCGGCAATACGACCGGTCCGTTTGACGGTGTCGCCTTCCTTGATCTTCCGGATGTCACCCAGAAGCGCACAGCCAACGTTGTCCGCTTCCAGGTTCAAGGCGATGCCCAGAACCCCGCCGGGGAACTCCAGCAACTCCATGGCCATGCACTTCTCAACCCCGTACACGCGAGCAATACCGTCACCAACGGAGATTACGGTGCCGGTTTCACTGAGATCAACTTTACTTTCGTAATCCTTGATCTGCCCCTTGATAATTTGACTGATCTCTTCGGCTTTGATCTGCATTTGTCTTATACACTCCCCTTAATGGATTCTTTTAAACCGGCCAGCTGTGACTTGATGCTTCCATCGAACACCAGATCACCGACCTTGGCCACGATCCCGCCAATGATGGACGGGTCAACCCGGGCCGTAAGGACGACCTGCTTGCCGGTTATTTTTTCCAATATTGCCTTGACCTTTGCACTGAGTTCCGGGGTCAGCTCCATGGCTGAGACCACCGTCCCCTGACACATATTGTTATCCGCATCGACCATCGCCTGAAATACCGCAGCGATCTCGGGCAGAATATCCGCACGCTTCTTCTGGACCAATAATTTGAAAAAATTGCCCAAGACCTGGGAAACCTGCATGGAGGCAAGAAGATGCTCCATGACCTTTTCCCGAGCATCGACCGGATAAAGCGGATTGGTCAGGGCATCGGCGACTTCCGGCATACCGGCAAATAACTCGGCCATCTCATTAAGGGTCTTGGTAAAATCCGCGAAGGCATTTTCTTCCTTGCCAACCGCAAACAACGCTTTGGCATATCGTCTGGCTAATACCGTATTCTTCACTGAATACCTCCCACCTTTTCAAGAGACAGCTCAACCAGTCTGCTCTGATCCGCAGGCTGAATATTCTTTTTGACCAGTTCTTCCGCCAGCAGCACTGCCTGCTCGGCAATCTCCGCTTTCAGCCTGGTCTTGGCCAGGGCCAGCTCGTGCGCCACCGCCATCTCGGCCTGTCGCTGAATATCTCCGGCATTGCGTTCGGCATCGGCAATAATCTTTTCCTTCTCAGCCTCACCCTGCTTGACCGCTTCGGCGATAATCCCTTCCACCTCTTCATCAAGCCTGGCAAGTTTGGCTGCCGCCTCCTGGTACATCAACTCTGCCTCTGCTTTTCTGGACTCCAGAGCCTCGAGCTGATCTTTAATGCCTTCCCGTCGGGCGCTCAAGCCATCGGCAAAAGGCTTCTTCAGGAAAAACACCAAGATGAAGGCCAGAGCAACGAAATTAGTGGTCCGCCACAGGAGATCCAGCCATTTTTCTCTGGGGATGGCGCCATCTCCAGAGGCATATGCGGCGGCGGCAAAAGCCAGAACCATAAGCAACGCCAAGACGGCGGCACCGGTCTTTTTCCAAGATCCATTCTTCATTTACAGAGCCCTCCCTAAAACCTTACCCGCCATCTCGCCGGCAAAACCAGAGATCTGCCCCTGTAACTCGGCCTGAGCCGCGACAAACTGCTTTTCTATTTCGGCAAGCTGCCCGGCTTTCCGCGCGTCAACCTCCTTGCGGATTCCCGCCAGCTTTTCCGTACTTTCGGCAAGAGCGGCATTTCGGGCGGCCTCATACTCTTTTTTAGCCCTGGCCCTGGCATCCCTCATCTTCTGAGAAAAATCATCATGCCGCAACACGGCATTTTTTTTAAATTGGTCAATACCCTCATCAAGACCGCCGATCTTCTTCTGCCGTTCTTCGATGATTGCACGGATCGGTTTGTACAAGACTGCATTCAGAACGACAATAAGCAAGAGCATATTGGCAATCTGAATGAGCATGGTCAGGTCGATGGTAATCATTACTGGCCCCCATTTTCTATATAATTTAAGATGTAAAAAATTCTTGGTATGTCCGCAGGAAATGAATGCCTGTTCATTAACAATTGAACGGTTCTAATCGAATTTTTTTGGCCTGTCAATACATTTCCCCGTAGCTTTTTCCCCGGTTTTTTCCCTGGGTATTTCTACGGAAACAAAGCCCAACAGCTTATTGGTCCTGCCTGTTAAGAGGCGGTTTCGTAACCAATCACGGGGTAAGCCCACAAAGGTCAAATAACCACGAAACAAGCGGCCACAGGGTGCCGCAGGTTACGGCAAGCGGTCCGGCGATGCGTACTTTTGTCCGTGAGCCGGGCCGATTGTCGCAAGATGCGGTGCCCTGTGATCGCTTACGCGGTTTCGGCTCCCTGTCCGGAGATAATACTGGGCACCGCCGCAAGCGCCTCCGGCAGTTTATCCGGCATGGTTCCTCCGGCCTGAGCCATGTCTGGACGCCCTCCCCCGCTGCCGCCCACCATGGCCGCCACCTCTTTAACAATCAGGCCGGCATGGAAGCGGCTGCTCAGATCCTTGGTGACCATGGCCAGCAGGCTTACCTTGCCTTCAAAGACCCCGCCTAAAACCGCGATGCCGCTGCCCAGTGCGTCCCGCACCCTGTCGCCGACCTCGCGCATGGTTTTCGGCGAATCCATGGCGATCCGGGCGACCACCACCTTCACCCCCACGATTTCCTGGGCATTGGCGAGCATGGACTCCAGATCATTGACGGACAGATCCGCGGTCAACCGGCTCACCTCCCGCTCCAGCTCTTTCTGGCGAGCCAGCATTTTCTCAAGCCTTCCGGCCAGTTCCTCCGGCGTGGTCTTGAGTTTGGCCGCCAGCATGCCCAGCTGCGCCTCAACCTGCTGGAACCGCTCCAGGGCGCCGGGACCGGTTACCGCATCGAGCCGCCGCACCCCGGCGGCGATGCCGGTTTCGCTCAGGATCTTGAACAGGCCGATCTCGCCGGTCGCCGTTACATGGGTGCCGCCGCACAGCTCCTTACTGATCTCCCCCACGGAAACCACCCGGACTTTTGCCTCGTATTTCTCGCCGAACAGGGCCGTGGCCCCGCCTCGGATGGCCTCCTCCCGATCAAGCACTGCGGTGGCCACCTGGGCATTGGCCCTGATTCCCTCGTTGACAATTTTTTCGACCCGGCCAATCTCCTCGCGGGTCAACGGAGAAAAATGAGTAAAATCGAAGCGAAGCCGCTGCGGATTGACCAGGGAGCCGGCCTGCTTGACATGCTCGCCCAGCACCTCACGCAGGGCGGCCTGCAGGAGATGGGTGGCGGTATGATTGCCGTCCGTGCGGCGGCGCTGGCCTTCGGCCACCTTGAGTTCGACGGTTTCGCCGAGAGCCAGACTGCCCTCTATCACCTCGGCCTGATGCAAGATAAGCCCTTCCCCCACGGCGACGGTATTTCCCACCCTGGCCTTGCCCTGCGGCCCGATGATCATGCCCCGGTCGCCGCTCTGGCCGCCGGACTCGGCATAAAACGGGGTTTCCGGAAAGACCAGAGAGATCTGCTCGCCGGTGCCCGCCTGTTCAAGGCTTTCGCCGCTCTCGCTTATCAGGCCACTGATGGCCCCGCGATGATGCCGGGTCTCATAACCGACAAAGCGGCTGCGCACCCCTTGGTCGAGCAGGGCGCGAACCCCTGGTCCCATTTCGGCCAGCGAGGCGCCTTTCCAGGATTTCTTGGATTGCTTTCGCTGCACCTCCATGGCCGCGTTGAATCCGGCCTCATCGGCCAGCATCCCCTTTTCGATGGCGATATCCTTGACGATGTCCACGGGAAAACCAAAGGTGTCGTAGAGCTTGAAGATGAACTCCCCGGCTACTACCTTCTCCCCGGAGTCCTGCAACCGCCCCATCTCCTGATGAAGCATGGCCAGGCCGTTGTCCAGGGTTTCCAGAAAGCGGACCTCCTCGTTATGCACCACCTTGACCAGCAGCTCCCGAGCCCCGTGGAGATGGGGATAGGCTTCGCCCATCTCCGCGATGACCGCCTCAATCACTCCGTTTAGAAAAGGCTTTTTCAGCCCGAGGCTGCGCCCGTAACGAATAGCCCGCCGCATGATCCGGCGGAGCACATAGCCCCGCCCCTCGTTGGAAGGCAAGACCCCGTCGGCCACCAGAAAGGTGGTGGCCCGGCTGTGGTCGGCGATGACCCGCAGGGCCGTGTTGACCGCACCATTCTCGCCGTACCGGACCCCGGCGGCAGAGGCGATGGCTGCAATGATCCCGGCAAAAAGATCGGAATCGTAGTTGGTGAATTTTCCCTGGGTTACGGCGGCAATACGTTCCAACCCCATGCCGGTGTCGATGCTCGGCTTGGGCAGCGGGGTAAGGGTGCCGTCTTCGCTCCGGTTGAATTGCATGAACACCAGGTTCCAGATTTCGAGAAAACGGTCGCAGTCGCAGCCTAGTTTGCAGTCCGGCTTACCGCAGCCCGCCTCCACCCCCTGGTCGATATGGATCTCCGAGCAGGGGCCGCAGGGGCCGGTGTCGCCCATGGCCCAAAAGTTGTCCTTTTCCCCCATCCGGACAATGCGGCCAGGGGGAAGATCCTTTACCTTTTCCCAGAGCCTGAAGGCCTCGTCGTCGTCGTCAAACACCGAAACCCAGAGTTTTTCCGGGGGGAGGCCTACCTCCCTAGTGAGGAAATCCCAGGCATAGTGAATGGCGTCTTTTTTGAAATAATCGCCAAAGGAAAAATTGCCGAGCATCTCGAAAAAGGTATGGTGCCGGGCGGTGTAGCCCACATTCTCCAGGTCGTTGTGCTTGCCGCCGGCCCGTACGCAGCGCTGGCAGGTCACGGCCCGCGTGTAGTCCCGCTGGTCCTCGCCCATAAAAACCCGCTTGAACTGAACCATCCCGGCATTGACGAACAGCAGGGTCGGGTCGTCATGGGGCACCAGGCCGGAGCTTTCCACCACCGTATGGCCCTTGTCGGCAAAATAGGTCAAAAATCGCTTGCGAATGTCTTGTCCGGTCATTGTTGCATTCCTTCAAATTACAGAAGCGGAACGCCTTCGCATCCCGCTTCTTACAAAAATATTTTTGCCAGAAAAAATCAGTCGGCGGCCATGACTGGGGCCACCGGTCCTTTTTCACCCATCGCCGGCAAACCATACCCAAGGCGGACTTTTCTTTCAAGATCAGCGCACAGCTCCGGATGCTCCTTTAAAAAGAGCTTGGAATTCTCCCTGCCCTGGCCGATCCGTTCGCCGTTATAGGAATACCAGGCTCCGCTTTTCTCGACAATATCCTGGGCCACGGCCAGATCGAGCAGATCCCCGACCTTGGAGACCCCTTCGCCATAGATGATGTCAAACTCGGCCTCCTTGAAGGGTGGGGCCATCTTGTTTTTCACCACCTTGACCTTGGTCCGGTTGCCGATCACCTCCTGCCCGTCCTTGATCGCCTCCTTGCGCCGAATATCGAGCCGGAGCGAGCTATAAAACTTAAGGGCATTACCTCCGGTGGTGGTTTCCGGACTCCCGAACATGACCCCGATCTTCATCCGGATCTGATTGATAAAGATGATCGCGGTATTGGTGCGCTTGAGTACCCCGGTGAGCTTGCGCATGGCCTGGCTCATGAGCCGGGCCTGGAGCCCGACATGGGAATCCCCGGCGTTGCCGTCAATCTCCACCTTGGGCACCAAGGCCGCCACCGAGTCCACGACAATAACATCCACCGCCCCGCTGCGGATAAGAATCTCGGCGATATCCAGAGCCTGTTCGCCAAAGTCGGGCTGGGAGACCAGGAGATCGTCCACCTTGACTCCGATGCGCTCGGCATAGCTGATGTCCAGCGCATGCTCGGCATCGATGAAAGCCGCGCTGCCTCCGGCTTTCTGGGCCTCGGCGATAATATGCAGGGCCAGGGTTGTCTTGCCTGAAGACTCCGGTCCGTAAATTTCCGTAATCCTCCCCCGGGCCACGCCGCCGACCCCGGTGGCAATATCGATACTCAGGGTGCCGGTGGAGATAACCGCCACTGCCTCCCGCTCGTCGGTACCCAGCCGCATGATCGATCCCTTGCCGAACTGCTTCTGGATCTGAAAAATCGCGGTATCAAGGGTTTTGTTCTTATCTTCGGCAGTGGCCATGGTTTATGTCTCCCAAAACATAATGAAATCGTAAAAACAAAAAATAACGCAAAGAAATTTATCGTCGGTTCGTTTTACACCGTCCTGCCTCCATTTTCAAGACCAAGCAGATGACGGCGTAAAAGATCAAGCGCCGTCTGACAGGCCCTGGCCTGCACCTGCCCGCGATCACCCGAAAAATGGCAGAGAAAGGTCAGGGTTTTGTCCGGACTGGCCAGACCGAAATAAACCGTACCCACCGGCTTTTCTTCCGTGCCGCCGGCAGGTCCGGCAATGCCGGTTACGGCAAGGGCATGGTCAACAGGAGTCACCCGCCGCATCCCCTCAGCCATGGCCCGGGCTGTTTCCGCACTGACCGCGCCGGCGCGCAAGATGATTTCCCGGTTGACTCCGAGCAACCGCTCCTTCAGAGCATCGCTGTAGGCTACCACTCCGCCGAAAAAATAGGCGGAACTCCCGGCGGTTTTGGTCAGGGTATGACCGATAAGGCCGCCGGTGCAGGATTCCGCCACCGCTACCGTCTGGCCGCGCTCGATGAGCAGGGCTCCCACCACGTCTTCCAGGGTGTCCCCCCCGAAGCCGTAGCAGTAATCGCCAAGGGCGGCAGCCACCTGCGCGGCATATTTTTGCATCGCCGCCTCGGCTTCCCGGCTTGTCCCCCCGGTCACGGTCAGGCTGACATGCACCTCGGGAAACACGGGATAGTAACCGATTCGCACCCGGGGATCACGGCCTTCCAGATGGGCAAGCTTCCGGTTGATCTCCGACTCAGGCAAGCCCACCACCCGGTACACCCTCTGGCGCACCTGGCGGACCTCCTCGCCTTCCCAGACCGCCAGCCGAGTAAGCACCGTTTCCAGAAGCAGATCCTTCATCTCCTGCGGCACCCCCGGCAAGAAAAAAATGGGTTTGCCGTCCTGGACCAGAAAATACCCGGACATTTTTGCTTCCGTGTGCAGGGCATGGGCTCCAGCCGGCAACCAGGCCAGTTTTTCCAGGGAGAGCTGCTGGCCAGCCGGCAGATTCTTGCCATACGTCTGGATTTTTTTGAATATTTCGGGATAAAAGGTGGCGGGACGGGCCAGGGCCGAGGAAACGGCGGCATTGGTCAAATCATCGGTGGTCGGGCCCAAGCCCCCGGTGACAATAACAAAATCCGCCCGCTGCAAAGCCCGTTGCAGGGTGCGGCCAATGAGCTCAGGCTCATCCCCGATGGTGGTCATGGCCAGAATCTCGTGGCCTGCGGCAAAAAGATGGCTGGCCGCAAAGTAGCTGGTGGTGTTCAGCACCCTCCCGGAAGTAAGCTCGTCGCCGATGGCAATTATTTCCCCAAGCATGATGGCCCCGTAAAAAAAGGAAAAAAATTTCGCCACGGAAATTACGAAAACTACAATAAAGAAACATAGAAAATTGAGTTTCTACGGCTGATGCGCCAGCAAAACAACCACCATTTTTTCGTGTCTTTCGTGGTTTTCGTGGCTAATCATCAATCAGACAATCCGGCCCAGCACCCCGTCATCGGTAAGCTCTTCCAGGCGCACCGTGACCAGTTGATTCACTAGGGCGCTGTCCCCGGCAAAGGAGACCGGGATATAATTTTCGCTGTAGCCCTTGAGCAGACGGCCCGGCTTGCGTCTTTCCACCAGAATTTGCCGGGTGCTGCCCAGATGGCTTTGGTAAAAGGCGGTCCGTTTTTTATGATGCAAATCTCTGAGGAGCGCAACCCTTTCCTCTTTTACTGCCTTGGCAACCTGGTCCGCCATCTCGGCGGCCGGGGTTCCAGGCCTTTTTGAATAAGGGAAGACATGGAGATAGCTCACCGGCAGCGACTCAAGCAGATTATAGGTGTTGCGAAAGGCAGCCTCGTCCTCGCCGGGAAAGCCGACCAGCACATCCACGCCGATGGCTATATCAGGCAGACGCACCACACTGTCTGCCACGACCTTGGCAAAGGTGGCGGCGGGATAGCGGCGGTTCATTTTCTTGAGGATCCGGTCGTCTCCGCTTTGCAGGGGGATATGGAGATAGGGCATGACCGCTGCTGATTCGGCCATGAGGATCAGCAGCTCGTCCGTGATCTCGGTCGGCTCCAGGGAGCTCAACCGGTAACGCACCGGCAGGTTCCGGGCTAAAAGCCGCGCCAGCAATTCGCGCAGATTGGTCCTGGGGGCAAGATCATGGCCATAATGGCCAAGATGAATGCCGGTGAGGACCTGTTCCTTGTATCCCTGCTCGGCAAAGATTTCGGCCTGGGCCAACACCTGATCCGGGGCAAGGCTCCGGCTGCGTCCCCTGGTATAGGGCACGATGCAGTAGGAACAGAAACTGTTGCAGCCGTCCTGCACCTTGAGGTAGGCCCTGGTCCGCGCCCCGAAGCTGGTAACGGTGAGGGGGTTGATCTCCTTGCGCCCCCCGATATTGCCCAGATGCATTTCCAGATCGCAGTGCCGGTCGGCCAGGGCCACTTCCACCAACCGGTGCTTGCTGTCGTTGCCCACAATGCAGATGGGGCAGTCGGCGATCTCGAGGATATCCTGGGCGGCGATCTGGGCATAGCAGCCGGTCACGATCAACCGGGCCTCGGGATTGGCGCGCAGGGCCTGGCGGATCAACTGGCGCGACTGGGCGCCCGCCTTGGCCGTAACCGCGCAGGTGTTGATGATATAAACTTCCGCCGGGCTGGAAAAAGGGACCAGCTCCACCTCCCGTTGGCCAAGTTCGGAAAGAAAGGCGGCGGATTCAAACTGGTTGACCTTGCAGCCGAGGGTGGTGACGGCGATTGTTTTTTTGCCCGAGATTTTGCTGTTCATGTCCTTGCCATGCTAATCCACTTACGAAACATCAATAATCTTCAGGCTATTGGTGGTTCCTGCCACCCCGAACAGGGTGCCGGCGGTGATCACCAGCCGCTGCACCCCGGACCTTAGTAGACCGGCGCTTTTCAGCAACTCGGCCAACTCGAGGTCCGACAGGGCAACAGAGGGCACCCACAAGGGGAAAACCCCCGAGGAAAGGGCCAGGATATTGCGGACCGTCTGATTATCGGTGACCGCCACAATCCAGGGCCTCGGCCGCAACCGGGCGATGCGCCGGGCCGTGGTTCCGGTGGCGGTAGGGGTTACGGCCAGATCCACGGTGCGGTTTTCCAAAACATCGCAGGTGGCGCTGCTGATCAGATCGTCGATGCTGTCCTCGGAACGGATCGCGGCCCGAACCTCCAGGGCAACGCCGCCGCTTTTGACCAGCCGTCGTTCGGTCTGGTGAGCGATCTTCTTGGCGATACGGACCACCGCCACCGGATCATGGCCGATGGCGGTCTCCTCGGAAAACATTATGGCGTCGGCGCCATCGAGGATGGCGTTGGCCACATCGGTAACCTCGGCCCTTGTGGGCCGAGCGTTGTCCACCATGGAGAGCAGCATCTGGGTGGCGACGATCACCGGTTTGGCCGCCAGGTTGGCCCGGTGGATGATGTCCTTCTGCAACCCAGGGATCTCTTCGATGGGCAGCTCGATGCCGAGATCGCCCCGGGCCACCATCACCGCATCAGCCAACGCCAAAATGGAGTCCAGGTTGGCCACCGCCTGCCGCCGCTCGATCTTGGCCAGCAGACAGGGGCGATACTTACCGGTTTGCGGCAAAAGAGCCCGGGCCGCCAGCATATCCTCCGGGCCGCCGACAAAAGAGATGCAGATCACATCGGCCTTGTGCTCGATGGCAAAGGCAATGCCGCGCTTGTCCTCTTCAGTCAAGACTCCGTTCGACGTATTATAGCCCGGAATATTGACCCCCTTGTTGGAACGGACAACCCCCGCAACCAAGGCTTCGGTCTCAACGATCTCTCCCTGGATGGATTTAACCTTGAACTGCATCATGCCGTCGCCGACAAAGATGATGGACCCTGGCCTCAGCCCTTCGGCCAGATCGAAAATTTCATGGGGCAGAAAGATGCCGGGCCCCGGACGGGCAACCCCTTCCGGGATAAAACGTACCTTGGCCCCCCGCCGCACGGTGATGGGCTTTGGCACCTTGCCCAACCGCATTTTCGGCCCCGGCAGGTCTACAATGATGGCTGCCGGCCGGCCCATTTCCGCACTGAGCTTGCGCAGGCCGGCAATCACTCCTGCATGTTCCTCAAGATTTCCGTGGGAGAGATTCAGCCGAAAACCATCGACTCCGGCAGTCAGCAGACGCCGTTGCATGGCAGCCGAAAAAGAGGCCGGTCCCAAGGTGGCCACGATCTTGGTCTTGGAGATGAATGCGTTCATGGTACTCCTTTCGTTTTTCGGGTGAGCGGTAATGATGGCAAGACCAATGGGCAAAGACCTGACAAACAAGATTCTGATCAATGTATAGTTTTTTCGGAGCATTTACTAAAGACAAATTTTGCATCATTTGGGTAACCGTTCACCGGGCGGTCACCAAACTACCAAAACCGCCGGACTGTAACCGTTCAGCAGTGCCGCAGATTTGGACAAGCGGATCGGCGCTGCGTACCTCGTGTACGTAAGCCGGGCCGATCGTCCGAAGATGTGGTGCTGCTGAACGGTTACTCATTTGGCAATCTCGCCGCAGCCGATAACCACCTCGCCCTCATAAAAAACCGCAAACTGGCCGGGAGTAACGGCGCGCTGGGGCTCGCTAAAGGTCAGCCGCACCACGCCGTCGGCGTGCCCGGCGATCTCTGCCTGGCAGACAGGCTGGCGGGAGCGGATTTTCACCTCGCACACGCGGGGCAAGGCGGGCGGCTGGCCGCTTTGCCAATGGACCTCTGGCAGCAACGCCTCCTGCTGCCAAAGGTCCGCCTCTTTGCCGAGCAGCACCGCGTTTTGCCCAGGGTCAAGCCCTGCCACATACCAGGGAGTGGCATCCGGCAACCCCAGGCCCCGGCGCTGGCCAACGGTGTACTGGTGGATGCCCCCATGGCGCCCCAATTCCCGGCCCTGCAAGGTGAGCATCGGCCCGGGCCGCGCCTGACCGGGGGAATGGGCGGCGAGAAACTCCGGCACCTGCTGATTTTTGAGAAAACAGACATCCTGACTCTCCGCCGTCTGCCGGAAAGTCAGGCCGAATTCGGCGGCCAGGCCGTAAACCGCTTCTTTCCGGAAGCAGCCCAGGGGGAAGCAGAGGCGGCCAAGCTGCGCCTGGGTAAGCAGGCCGAGAAAATAGGACTGGTCCTTTTTGGGGTCAAGTCCTTTGAGCAGCCGATAGCCGGTGGCGCGATCCCCGCTGGTCCGGGCATAATGACCGGTGGCGAAAAACTCCGCCCCCAGGCTCTTGACGGCCTCATCCAGCAGCCGGCCGAATTTGATGGTGCGGTTGCAGACCATGCAGGGGTTGGGGGTTTTGCCGGCAAAATAGCCGGCGCAAAAATAATCCACCACCTCCCGCCGGAATGGTTCGGCAAGATCCACCACGGTCAGGGGAATTTTTAAAAAAGCGGCAACCGAGCGGACCCAGCGGAGCTGCTCCGCAAGATCGGGCTGGGCCAGGGCCATGAACACCCCCTGAACCTGCGCCCCCTGCCTTTGCAGCAGGGCGGCGGTCACCGAGGAATCCACCCCGCCGCTCATGGCGACAACAATCTTTTTCTGGTATATAGTGTCGAAATTCTCTATCATCCGATCCCCAGGACAAAAAGGCTTGTCGATGAAACTCCCGGAACTCCTTGCCCCAGCGGGCAATTTTGAAAAAATGCAGACCGCCATCCACTACGGCGCGGATGCTGTCTATCTCGGCGGCAAAAAATTCAGCCTCCGGGCCCATGCCACCAATTTCGGCGAGGAGGAAATCGCCCGGGCCGTGGCCTATGCCCATGAGCGTGGGGTGCAAGTATACACCACCCTCAACATTTTTGCCCACAATGACGATCTTGCCGAGCTGCCCGCCTATCTCGCCGGTCTGCGCGAGGCGCAAGTGGACGGCCTGATCATCTCCGACCCCGGCATCCTCGCCGTGGCCCGGCGGGAGGTGCCGGAACTGCCGATCCATCTCAGCACCCAGGCCAATGTCACCAACCTGGAAAGTGTCCGTTTCTGGGCCGGCCAGGGGGTCAAGCGGCTCAATCTGGCCCGCGAGCTTTCCCTGGCCGAGATCGCACAAATCCGCCAGGCGGCCACCGAGGCCGGGGCGGAGCTGGAGATCTTTGTACACGGCGCCTTGTGCATCTCCTACTCGGGCCGCTGCTTACTCAGCCTCTATCTTACGGGCCGCGATGCCAACCAGGGCAACTGCGCCCATCCCTGCCGCTACCACTACCGGCTGGAAGAGGAAAAACGGCCGGGCCAGTTTTTCCCGGTGGAGGAAGACAGCCGCGGCACCTATGTCTTCAACGCCAAGGATCTTTGCCTCTTGAACCGGCTGCCCGAGCTGATCCAAGCCGGGGCGGACAGCCTCAAGATCGAAGGAAGGATGAAAAGCGTCTACTATGTGGGGGCCATAACCCGCCTCTACCGGGCCGCCCTTGATTACTGGGCAGCGCAGGGGTTTGCCGCCACCCTGCCTCAAACATTCCGGGAGGAGCTGCTGAAAATCGGTTCCCGAGGCTACACGGAAAACTTCTTCGACCAAGTGCCAACCACCGCCGACATGCTCTACAACGGGCCGTTGCTCAGTTACGATTATGCCCCGGTGGGGATCGTCCGCCAGGTCGGCTCCCGGCCGGTTATCGAGACCCGCAACCCCTTCGCGGTGGGCGACCGCCTCGAATATCTGGGGCGTGGCCTCAACAACACCGAGCACACCGTGCTTTCTCTCACCGGTCAGGACGGAGCCCCGCTCAGTCGGGCGAACCCGAACACTCTCCTCACCCTCACCCTGGATCCTGCTCCCGCTGCCTGTGCGGCCAACGGCCTCTTCAGAAAAAAAATGGCCTCCTGAACAGAAAATAGCTATACTTGCGGCACGGATCATGAATCACAAGGAGCGCCACCCGCCATGCAGCACATCCTGAGCATCGTTATGATCCTGAGCGGAGCCGTTGTCATGCTCTTCAGCCTTGTCAAGACCAGGGAACTGCACATCCTCACCCCTTTCATCCCCAAGCGCAGCAAAACGCAGATCATCCTGGCCATGCGCCTGCACCGCGGGCTGATGCTCTTTTTCCTCCTGGGGTACTGCGTGGTGGCCGGGCTCTTTTTTTTCCGCCTTTCCTTTGTCGGAGAGTTCCTCGTCGGTCTCGTTTTTCTCTTTGGCGCCGCCTTCGTCCTTCTCGGCCTGCACATCCAGGCCAGAATGCTCCTTGAGATAAAGAACACCCTGCAGGGGTTGCTGCCCATCTGCTCATCCTGCAAAAAAATCCGCCACGCCGAGGGCGACCCCCACGATCCGGCCTCCTGGAGTACCGTGGAAAAATTCATTTCCGCCAAAACCTCGGCCGATTTCACCCACAGCATCTGCCCGGACTGCCTGAAAAGGCTATACCCTGGCCTTTATAAATAATCCGCCATGCCTGCGCCTCGTTTTGAACCGTTTCAGGATCGCCTGAGCCGCGATATCAGAAACGAGCTTGCCGCGGCCCTGCCTCTGGCGCTGGCGCAAAATGATCTTTACTCGGCCTTTAAGGTTGCCGAACGGTATCGGCAACAAGGCTTGGCGGCGCCATATGCCGCCTATATTGAGGCGCGGCTGGCCGGGTACGCCAAGGCCCTTGCGATAATCGCCCGCACCGGCGCCGAGGACGCCTTGGCCAAAGGACTGGTCCTCTGGGATCTGGAGCTTTTTTTCGAGGTGCATGAGATTTTAGAGCAGGCCTGGCGCGGAGCGCAGGGCGCGGAAAAAGAGCTTCTCCAGGCGATGATCCGGGCGGCGGGCTTTTATATCAAAGGAGAGTACGGCTATTTCGAGGCAGGGGCGAAAATGGCTGACCGGGCGGTGACGGCCCTGGAAAAAAACCGGCAGGGCTGCGCCGGTTTTGACCTGGATACGTTGCTGGAGAGCTTGCGGAACCTCAACCCCATCCCGCCGAAACTACTGCGGCATGATCCGTCTCTTTTTGCGATGGATTCAGGACGCTCCATGGTTTACCAAAAGAAATGATTCTGTTATGATCGGCGCTTTCTTGTGCTGTCTGTCCGATGTTCCTGCCAAATCACGGCATATTGCTGCTCTGGAGGATTTTCATGGCTGATTCAACCCTGCCGCCCTTTATCCAGGCTCTGCTTAAACCGGAGGCCTACCCCCATCCCGCGTCGGAAATCACCCTGGTTCAGACCCATATCTCCTACGTACTTCTGGCCGGACCCTTTGTCTACAAGATCAAGAAACCCGTTGACTTCGGCTTTCTCAACTTCACCACCCTGGAAAAGCGTAAATATTTCTGCGAACAGGAGCTGCTTTTAAACCGGCGGTTGTGCCCCTCCCTGTACCTTGGCCTGGTGACGATTACCGAACAGAACGGAGCCTTTTTCGTGGACACCCCCGGAACCCCGGTGGAATACGCGGTAAAAATGGCCCGGATGCCGGAAGAGCGGATGATGGCCAAGGTCATCGCCCAGGGCGGACTCACCAGGGAGATCCTCGACCGGATCATCACCATCCTGGTTCCCTTTTACGCCAAGGCCGAAACAGGGAGTGCCATTGAACAATTCGGCACCGCCCAGGCGGTGAGCGTCAATGTGCTGGAAAATTTTGCACAGACCCAGGGCTTCATCGGCTGTCCCGCCCTGAGTCTGGCGCAGTTCGAGGCGATCAGCACCTACGCCCGCGCTTTTCTCGCCAAGGAAGAACTCTTTGCCGAACGCCTCAAGGAAGGAAAGGTTCGCGACTGCCATGGCGACCTCTATTCCGCCAACATCTGTCTGGCCGAGGAGATCTATATTTACGACTGCATCGAGTTCAACCAGCGCTTCCGCTATTGCGATGTGGCAAGCGACGTGGCTTTTCTCGCCATGGACCTGGATTTCCACGGTCTGCCCGAGCTTGCCAATTATTTTATCGAGCAATTCTGCCAGGCTGCGGGCGACACCACCCTGCTGCCCATGCTCAACTTTTATAAATGCTACCGGGCTTATGTCCGCGGCAAGATCGGCCTTTTCACCGCCCATGCCCCGGAGGTTGATCCTGCCACTGCCGAAAACAGCCTGGCTTTAGCCAAAAAATACTTCGCCCTGGCCCAAAGCTATGCCGCGGTCTGAACTGTTTATTTTTTTCGGCCTGATCGCCACGGGCAAGAGCACCGTGGCCCGGGCCTGGGCCGAGCGCCGCAATCTTCGCTACTACAACTCCGACGTGGTGCGCAAGGAATTGGCCGGGCTCTCTCCCCAGACCCGTCAGCGCGAAACAGCGGACCAGGGGATTTATACCAGCGAGTTCACCGCCAAGACCTATGCGGCCCTGCTCGAACGGGCCGGGCAAGATCTGGCCCAGGGGAGGGGCGTGGTGCTTGATGCCTCGTACCAGCGAAAAACCGACCGCGATCAGGTCCGGATGCTTGCGCAGCGTCTCGGGGTTCGGCTATATTGTGTTCTCTGTATCTGTCCGGAAGAGGAAATGAAGCGCCGCATGGCCAAAAGGGCTCTTGACCCGCAGGCAGTGTCGGATGGACGCTGGGAAATCTATCTGAAACAGAAGGAGCGGTTTGAGCCCCCGGCAGAACTTTCCCCGGATCAGCTCATAACCCTGTCAACCGATCTGCCGGTGGAGACTGTCTTAGCGCAGCTTTCCGCCCATCTGGAGACGCGGAACCGGTCACGGGGCAACCATCCAAAGGTCAAATAACCATTGAATCACCCTTCGGGTATAAGTTTCGTTTTTGAGCAGACAAGATGCTCAACTCAGCTAAAAGCGGTCACAGGGTGCCGCGGATTGCGGCACCCTGTGACCGCACGGAGACGCAGCCATGAATAACCGAATCTATGTCCTGAAGTTCCCCAAGGAAGTCATTGACCAGCCGATCATCAGCAACCTGGTCCGGAACCACGACCTCCAGTTCAACATTCTCAAGGCCACCATCCTGCTTCAGCAGGAGGGGGTCATGGTGCTCGAATTCATTGGCCACAAGGCCAATGTCAAGCAGGGCCTCGCCTATCTCAAGGAAATGGGAGTCAAGGTGCAGAGCATGGCGGGCAATATCCGCCGTGATGATGAGAAATGCTACCAGTGCGGGGCCTGCACCGGCGTCTGCCCCACCGGCGCGCTCTCGCTCCACCGACCCGACATGGCGGTGCTCTTCGACGAAGACAAATGCACCGCCTGCGGCCTCTGTGTTTCCGTCTGCCCGGCCAGGGCCATGGCGGTTTCCTTGAACGGCAGCGTAGCCGAGCTGGCCGCTTAATCCTCCCGTAAGCGATCACAGGGCACCACATCTTGCGGCGATCGGTCCGGCTCACGGACAAAAGTACGCATCGCCGTCCCGCTTATAGCTGAGCTTGGCAGCTTGCCTGCCTAGCGAAACTTATACCCTCTGGGTGCGCCGCAACCTGCGGCACCCTGTGACCGCTAGTTCCGTGGTAATTTGACCTTTGTGGGTTTGCCCCGTGATCGCTTAATCCTCCCGGCGCATCTCGGCAAGCCTTTCCGCCACGCGGGGGAAGAGGCCCAAATCGGTATGGGGCAGGAAATGGGAGGCGATGTACTGCTCCTGAAAAGAGGCCATCTCCGAAAGCTCGAAACTGGTCATCTTTCGCACCACCTCCACCACATCCCGCCGGATATGGTTGCTCATCTCGCTCATCCAGGCGCCCATGAGCGACCCGTTCCCCACATAGAGCACCCGCTCGGCATCCACCTGGGGCAGCAATCCCACGGTCATGGCCGAATCCAGGTCGATATAGCTGCCAAAGGCCCCGGCAAGGATAACCTGCTCTATATCGGTGATGGCCAACCCCACCTGTTCCACCAGGGTGGTGATCCCGGCATAGATCGCCGCCTTGGCCCGGATGAAATTTTCGATATCCACCTCATTGAGGGCGATATCATGGTCCGTGCCCGCCTCTTCCCGCCAGACCAGGACATACTCATGGCCGCTGCGCCCTTCCCTGATCCGGTCCGTGCCGAGATCCCGGCGGAATTTTCCGCTTCTGCCGACCACCCCGTGCTCAAACAGGGTGGCGATGATGGCCAGCAATCCTGAGCCGCAGATCCCCACCGGCGGTTTGTTGCCCAGGGTAATGTTCATCGGCTCCAGGGTCCGGGGATTTAGGCTGAAATCCTCGATGGCGCCAAGGGCCGCCCGCATCCCGTGGGTAATGCCGCCCCCCTCAAAGGCCGGCCCGGCGGAGCAGGCCGCGCACACCAGCCATTCCCGATTGCCGACGACGATCTCCGCGTTGGTGCCGATATCGATATAGAGGGTGACCAGTTCGGTGCGGTACATGCCCGAACCCATGACCCCGGCGACGATATCGCCCCCGACATAACTGGAGATGGACGGGTAGACCAGGGCCACGGCGGAGGACGGCAGGTGAATGCCCAGGTCGGTGGCCCGGATGGGCGGCAGAAAGGTGGTGACCGGCACGTAAGGGGCGCGGCGGATGTTATCCGGCTCCAGCTTAAGGAGCAGGTGAGTCATGGTGGTGTTGCCCGCCAGGGTGATGGAGGTGATCTCCTCGCGGCCAATGCTGCCTTTTTCCCCGTTGCCCGCGGGCCTGGCCATGGAGAGCAGGGTGTCGATGATGCTGTTGATGGTGGCCACCACCAGCTCCTGCATCTTTTCCAACCCCTCTTTTTTTTCCGCGACGATGACCCGAGAGATCACATCCTCGCCATAGCCCAGCTGGCCGTTGTATTCTCCGGCCCGGGCCAGAACCTTGCCGGAATTCAGATCCACCAGCACCCCGTAGACCGAGGTGGTGCCGATGTCAAAGGCAAGGCCGAAGCTGCGGTGGGTCCAGTCGCCGCCCTGGATGTTGGTGAGATAGGATTTGCCCGAGGCCTTGACCGGCCGAGCACAGGTAACGGTGATCCGGAAATTGTTTTCCCGCAGAGCCTTGCGCAGCATCCGCAATACGGCAAGATTGAACACCACCCGGTGTTCATCGTGCCAGATGCTTAGCAGATGGATAACTCGGCCGGCATCGGCCATGTTATCCTTGGCGGTGGGCGGAGGAACCTTCAGACAGAGTTTGGCCACTGGGGGAACAAATATCCCTTGCTCGCGCAGCTCCTCAATGTCGTAGACATGCATCCGCGCCCGATGCCTGAGCGGCACGGCCGTCCCCAACCCCCCACTTTTCAGGCCGGATGATTCCGGCACCCTGATTATAGCATCCCCGGAAATTGTTGCGGTACAGGCCTGACGGTAGCCGCCCTGCCTCTCCTGGGGGCTGAATTTTTCACTGAGCCCCCCGTCAACCGCGCCCTTTTCAATGATGACCTTGCATTTGCCGCACACCCCGCTGCCGCCGCAGGAGGCGTTGATGTGAATCCCTGCCTCGCGGGCCGCCTTGATGATCGACATCCCCGGCCCGGCCTGCACCGTGCGGCCGCTGGGCTCAAAAACGATGGTGTGGATCGTCGTCTGACTGCCTGCCTCGCTCATCTTCCGCCTCCTTGCCTGATCTGTTGCCCTGCCTGCGGCAAACCTGCCTCTTGGGTGCCTATTTTGGTAACCGTTCAGCAGCACCACATCTTCGGACGATCGGCCAGGCTTACGTACACGAGGTACGCAGCGCCGGTCCGCTTGTCCAAATCTGAGGCACTGCTGAACGGTTACAGTCCGGCGGTTATTGGTGTTTTGGTGGCCGCCTCGGTGAGAACGGTTACCTATTTTGTTTATCCTATACGGCGATGCTACTTCCCGCAATGCCCGTTTGTAGAGCATCGCCTCGGCGCAATTCCTGTAAATAAAAAAGGCCTCCGCAGCAACGGAAGCCTTCACAGAAACCATTCTTGATGATCGTGTAACAACTGAAAAACGTAACGCCAAGACGCAGAGGCGCAACGACAACATCCTGAAATTAAAGGATAAAAACTTTGCTACTTTGCGTTTCTACGGTAAAGCTGAGTTGAGCAGCTTGCCTGCTCCTACGAAACTTATACCCTCTGGGTGTAAAAATGACCTACGAGTCAATCATTCTTGCGCAGTGGTTATTTTTTCGCCTTGCAACTGCACCCGCACCCGCAGCCCGAGGCCTTTTCCTCCTTCTTGATCATGCAGTCACTGCCGCCGCAATCGGCGCATTTTTTGGGTTTGCATCTGCCTTCTTTGGTTGCCCCGCATTTTTCACATTTGAATATTGCCATCCTGTCACCTCCGGTATCCTGTTGAACGGTTATGTTTCGCAAGGCGAAACCTTCGTATTGCCAATGAGTTGCGATAAACCTTTTCCCTTGAGCGTTGAGACAAAACCCGCCCCTGCCATTGGTTTTCGAGATAATTTTCTCGCCTGGTCACGGCAGGTGCATTATCCTCTTTCTCTGTCAGCCAAAGAACTCTTGTCCGCAAACCTCGGGCAGACTTTTGGAACCAAAAGCAGCTTTTGGGAATTATTCCTAATAATAAAACAATTTCTTTCACTATTGCAACAACTAAACAGAGGTGCATGTATGAATATCAACAGCGAACGCCTTGCCCAGGTTTTCACTGCCATGTGTAGCATTGACAGCCCCTCCGGCGAAGAAGCCGGAATGGCCCTGTTTCTCAAAGACCTCTTTGCCCGGGAGTTTCCCGAGGCGGTCACCCTTGAGGATGACTCGGCCAAGGCAACCGGCTCTGACGCCAACAATCTGGTGATTCACTTCCCCGGCACCCTGCCGGGAGAACTTATTTTTTTCAATTGCCACCTGGACACCGTCGAACCGGCCAGGGGGATACAGGTGTTGCGGGAGGGAACTCGTTTCTTCAGCGCTGGCGAGACCATCCTCGGGGGGGACGACAAAGGGGGCATCGCCATTCTCATCGAGGCCATCCGCGCCATCACCGAGGCGCAAACACCGCATCTCCCCTTTGATCTGGTTTTCACCACCTGCGAAGAGGTCGGCTTGCGTGGGGCCAAGGCCCTGGACCTTTCCATGCTTCGCGCCAAGGAGGGTTATGCCCTGGACAGCACCGGCGTTGATCTGCTGATCATCGGCGCCCCGGCAGCCAACCATTTCCATTTCACCATCACCGGGGCCGCCGCCCATGCCGGCCTGCACCCGGAGCGGGGAATCAATGCGATCCAGCTTGCGGCCCGTTGCCTTGCCGAGCTGAAAATGGGCCGCCTTGACGAGGAAAGCACCGCCAATATTGGCCGCATCACCGGGGGCACTGCGACCAACATCATTCCTGATTCCGTTCGGGTGGAAGGGGAGGTCCGGAGCCACTCGACGGAAAAACTAGCCAAGTTTTCCAGGCATATTAAGGATACGGTGCAGGCCGTCATCGACCGGTGGTCTCCGGAACCTGATGCCCAGCTCGTCCCGGGGGTCCGGCCTCGCCTTGATTTCCAGCTTACCGCGGAATATCCAGCCCTGAATATTAACCGCAATGCCTCAATCCTGCTAAGGGTTGAGCGCGCCGCCACGGCCCTTCAGCGAGAGATCCGCTACGAAAGAGCTGGTGGCGGCAGTGATGCCAATATTTTCAACGGTAAGGGACTGCCGACCGCTATCATCGGAATCGGCATGGATCATGTGCACTCCACCGAGGAATCCATCGATATCCGGGATATGATTCGCACCGCCGAACTGGTTGCAGCCATCCTAACCGTTCAGAATTAAAAGATAAAATTACACATGTTTCACGTGAAACAATCTACCGCTCCATGTCTTGCAAAAAAAGAGCGGTGTCGCATAAATTAGAAGCTCTCCGTCAACAGATTGTGGTATTATGCTCAAACTCAAGGGCTGGGCCGTCGGACCATTTGCGCCGCCCCACCCTTGCCCCACACAAAGAAAAATGACAAAATCCAACCAGAAAGCCACACTGTGGAGGTTTTTCAGCATGGGAGACGGCGCAAAGATTGTGGCCCTCGCGAACCAGAAAGGCGGGGTGGGCAAGACAACCACCGCCATAAACCTGGCCGCCTCGTTGTCGCTGCTGGGCAAAAAGGTTCTCGTGGTGGATTCCGACCCGCAGGGAAACACCTCCAGCGGCCTGGGGGCCAGCCGCGCCAACGGCGGAACCCATCTCTATCATTGTTATATGGGCGAGGCCGAAACCGCAGCGGTTGTGCAGCCGGTGCCGGGATTGAAAAAGCTCTCTGTCCTTCCCACCCATATCGACCTGATCGGGATCGAGGTTGAACTTATGTCAGCAGTAAAACGCGAGCGCTATCTGGGCAAGGTTCTCGCTTCTGTCCGTGGAGATTATGACTACATCCTCATCGATTGCCCTCCCTCCCTAGGCCTGTTGACCATCAATGCCCTTACCGCAGCGGACACCGTTCTTATCCCCCTCCAGTGCGAATATTTTGCCCTGGAGGGGTTGAGTCAACTCGTCCGAACCATCCGGCTGGTGAAAAACTCGTACAACCGAGCCCTTGCCATAGAAGGGCTGCTGCTGACCATGTTTGATGGCAGAAACAGGCTGACCCACCAGGTCGTAGCCGAGGTGAAAAACCATTTCCAGGGGAGGGTGTACGACACGGTGATTCCACGCAACGTTCGTCTCAGTGAGGCCCCGAGCCATGGCCAGGCGGCAATCGTCTACGATAAGCGTTCAACCGGAGCGCTCAGCTATTTGCAGCTGGGAAAAGAATTTCTGCGCAAGCAACCGTAACCATCCAGCTCAAGGCCGGAAGCGAACAAAAACAACCAAAACCGTAACTATTCAGCAGTGCCGTAGCTGCTAGGCAGAAGCCTGCTAAGTGTGCTGGTGCCCATGAGCAGGCTGATAACAACGCAGATGCGGTGCTGCTGGATAGTTACAAGCAACCAAAGATTGCGGCAAAAGAGGAAGTGAAAGCATGATTAAAAAAACAATCCCCGCCCTCGGCAAGGGCCTTGACGCCCTGTTGCCCTCCAGCGGTTCCGATGGCCGGGAATACTTTTTGTGCCCCATCGATGCCATCGAGGCAAATCCGGGTCAACCGCGGAAGGATATAAATGATACGGCGCTGGCTCAACTTTCGGCCTCGATCCTGGAAAAAGGCGTTTTGCTGCCCCTGGTAGTGTGCGAGCATGGGGGTGAAGGCCGCTACCAGATCATCGCCGGAGAACGGCGCTGGAGGGCCGCCAAAATGGCGGGGCTTGACGAGGTGCCTGTTCTGGTAAAAGATGTCACCCCCCTTGATCGCCTCGAGTTGGCGCTCATCGAAAATATCCAGCGTCAGGACCTGAACCCCCTGGAAGAGGCGGAAGCATACCTCCGCCTGGTAAAGGAATTTAATCTGACCCAGGAGGATGTGGCAAAACGGGTTGGCAAGGAGCGGTCAACCGTGGCCAATGCTCTGCGGATCAATCAGCTGCCTGATTTTGCCAAGCAGGATCTGGTGCGCGGCATCTTGAGCATGGGGCATGCGAGAGTACTGCTCAGCGTTGGCGATGAAGAGGCCATGCGCGAGGTCAGAAACGAGATCGTGGAGCAGGGGCTTAACGTCCGACAGGCAGAGGCCTTGGCCCAAAAGCAGAAGAAAAAAATGGCGGCGTCAGGCGGCGGGGTAAAGCGTCAGCCCAGGAAGTCGGCGAATGAATTGCCGGAATCATATTGCAAATCGCTGGCCAACGGGCTGGTCAATTATCTTGATACAAAGGCCCGGATCGTCCAAAGCGGCACCCGGGGAAAACTGGAAATTGAGTACTATTCCCACGATGATCTCGAACGAGTATTAGCGCTTATTCTTCCCAAGCAAGGGAAATAATCGTAACTATCCAGCAGCACCGCATCTGCGTTGTTATTAGCCTGCTCATGGGCACCAGCACACTTCGCAGGCTTCTGCCTAGCAGCTATAGCTGAGTTGGGCAGCTTGCCTCTGCCCAAACGAAACTTATGCCCTCTGGGTGAACGGCACTGCTGGATAGTTACGGTTTGGGTTGCCTTTGTTCGTTTCCGGCTCTTGAGCTTGATAGTTATAAATAACCAATATAAACAGATAGTTAAACATGAATAAATATGAAGAACAGGCGGAAGTCCTTCGCCAGGAGCAACTTATGCCGGAGATATTCCGGCTCACCCTGAGGGCTCCGGAGATCGCCGCCAATGCCCGACCCGGCCAGTTTGTCATGGTCCAGACCTCACCAGGTTACGATCCCCTTCTCCGGCGGCCCCTGTCCATCCACCAGACCATTGGCCATGATCAGGTGCAGCTTCTCTATAAGGTTGTCGGCAAAGGCACCCGCCTTCTGGCCACGATGACCGCCGGCCAGCAACTGAACCTGACCGGGCCGCTGGGCCACGGTTTTGAACTCGCCGCCAGTAAGGCGATCTGCCTGGTGGGAGGAGGGATGGGCATCGCCCCCCTCTATTTTCTGGCGCGAGAGATCCTGCGCAACACCTGCCCTCCGAAATGTGTCGTTTTGCTCGGCGCCCGTACAGCCGCCGAGCTTGGCCCCCTGCCCGGTAATTTCATGGATCTCGGAGTAACAACCCATCTGGCCACCGATGACGGAAGCCTCGGCCACCATGGCTTTGTGGCCGAGCTTCTTTTGCAACATCTTGACCCTGAACTTAAGTGGACGGTGTGCGCCTGCGGCCCGCATCCGATGATGAAGGCGGTGGCCGGCCAGTGCCGAAAACAGGGCTGGGAGTGCCAGGTTTCCCTGGAGGCCACGATGGCCTGCGGGATCGGAGCCTGCCTCGGCTGCGCGGTGCCCCAGGCAGAGCTTTCCGGCCCCTATCTCCATGTCTGCAAGGACGGCCCGGTTTTCAAGGCTGAGGAGGTGGCCTGGCTATGACCACCCCGGATCTGCGTGTCTCAATCGGCAGCCTCTTTTTAAAAAATCCCGTGCTAACCGCCTCCGGCACCTTTGGCTATGGCAAGGAATTCGCGCCCTACGTCAATCTTCACTACCTGGGCGGCGTAGTGGTCAAGGGGATCTCGCTTGCTCCGCGCCGGGGAAATCCGCCGCCTCGCATCGTGGAAACAGCCTCAGGCATGCTCAATGCCATCGGCCTTGAAAACGTGGGGCTTGATCGCTTTATCAGCGAAAAAATGCCCTATCTGCGGGAGATCGGCACCAGGGTGATCGTCAATATCCTGGGAGACAGCCTGGAAGAGTATCAAACTTTGGGCCGGCGGCTCAGCGAGGTAGAAGGAATCAGCGCCCTTGAGGTCAATATCTCCTGCCCCAATGTGAAAAAGGGCGGGGTTGCCTTTGGCACCGATCCGGCAATGGCCGAGGCCGTAACCAGAGCGGTGTGCGCCCATAGCACCCTGCCGGTGATCGTCAAACTTTCCCCCAATGTCAGCGACATAGCCCAGATCGCCAGGGGTGCGGAGGCAGGCGGAGCGCAAGCGGTTTCCCTGATCAACACCCTGCTGGGCATGGCCATTGATGTCAGAAGCCGAAGGCCGAGGCTGGCCAATATCGTGGGGGGGCTGTCCGGCCCGGCGATCAAGCCCATCGCCCTGCGCATGGTCTGGCAGGTGGCCCAGGCTGTAAAAATTCCGGTTATCGGTATCGGCGGCATCACCACGACGGAGGATGCCCTGGAATTTCTTCTGGCTGGCGCCACCGCCATCGAGGTCGGCACCGCAAACTTCGTCAATCCCCGCGCCAGCCAGGAGATAGTTGAAGGGCTTGGCCGTTATCTGACTGACAACCGACTTTCCGGGATCAGCGAGGTGATTGGCGGGCTTATCCTGCCCTGATTGTAACTATCCAGCAGCACCCCTTCTTGCGGCGATCGGCCCGGATCACCACGTACAAAAGTACGCGGAGTTTATGCCCCGCAGGGGTGCCGCCCCGCTTATAGTTGAGCTTGGCAGCTTGCCTGCCTAGCGAACTTATACCCACTGGGTACACCGCAACCTGGGGCACTGCTGGATAGTTACTCCTGATTTTTACTAAACAAAGCCATTCGTTCAGCGATAAAACCAGGGTAAAAGAGTAAACCGCATCATAACTCCACTGCAATCCCCCCCAAATTATCCCGCACAATGGTCGCCACCTGTCCATTTGCGACCTTGATCTCCCGGAAATCCGCGAGAGACCGACCGAGGGCATGTAAAAACAAGGCCCGAACCACGATCAAATGGCTTACTACCAGCAGGTTCTGCCCTGGATACGCAAGGAAAAGCGCATCCAGAAAAGCCACGGCCCGCTTCTGCACCGCGGCAATGGTCTCGCAGCCCGGCAGACAAAATCCGGCCGGATTCTCAAGCCAGGTGGGATATTCAGGACCGAACCTCGTCCGGATCGCCGCTTTGCTCAATCCGTCCCAATGCGGAATATAAATCTCGGTCAAAGCCTCTTCCGCTTCAACCGGCACGGCCAGCAATTCCCCGATAATTAAGGCCGATTGCCTGGTTCTGGTCAAGGGTCCGGAAAATATCCTGCTGATGCCGCAGCCGGCCAGCCTTTCGCCAACCTCGGCAAGCTGGGCCGCACCATCCGGATGCAGGGGTTCCTCGGTGCGCCCGGCAAAAACATCTTCCTTGTTTGCCGCAGTCAGGCCATGCCGGATAAGATAAATGGTGGTTTTCATCCTTGCCTTTTCACTCTGTCAAAAACGGCTTCCGCCGTGCTATATAAACCTTAGCCTGCAACTTCGCCGCAGTTCGTGTCTACAAAAAACTCTTGCCCTTGGGCGTTTCTTCGGGGTAAGCTTGCAAAGTTAAGCCGTTGTTCAAAAGTACCCGCAACATTAAACATGATCGTGCTCGACATAAGGGGCCGTCCGCGAAATGTTCTGCTCAGATAACGGCTATTTTATGCCTGAACTCTACGGAAAATCACTCTTCTTTTCAATAAGGAAACCGGTCATGCCCAAACAAAGCAAACATACCTTCTTCCCGGTCTTGCTCGCCGCACTGATCTTCGTCATGCATCTTGCGCTGCCAACGCTCGGAGCCGCCCAGGCCGGGCGCATCGCTTTCCTGCCGTTCAAGGCCAATGCGCCCAAGGACATGAGCTATCTCACCAGCGGCATCCGCGACATGCTTGCCAGCCGCCTTGCTTCCGAGATCGGCCTCACCGTGATCGACAAGGCTGTGGTGGACAAGGCCCTGGCCGGCGCCGGAACCCCAACCCAGGCAGAGGGTTTTCTCAGCCTGGCCAAGAATCTCCAGGCCGATTACCTGGTAGTTGGCAGCATCACCGCCTTGGGCAGCAGCCTTTCGCTGGATGCCAAGGTCTTTGAGACAGGCAAAGCCGCGCCCCAGAGTTTTTATGCCACGGCCAAAAGCGAAAGCGAAATAATCCAAAGCATCGACTCCCTGGCCTGGGATATAAGCGAGAAAGTATTTGCCCATAAACGCCCGGCCTCGGCCCAGCCCACTCCCCAGGCCGCTGTCAGTCAAGCCCCGCCCCAGTATGCCACCGCGCATCCGGAACGGGCCCTTAGCGGTCGCGCCGGCAATTCCCCCTTTGTCTACAGCAAGGGCATCAACTCCGCCTTCGATTTCACCAAGAGTCAGAACATGAAGCTCTCGCTTCAGTCCATGGAAACGGCCGATCTTGACGGCGACGGCGTTGCGGAGGTGATCCTGGCGGATCAAGACAGCGTACATATCTATAAACGTGACGGCAGCCGCCTGAGTAAGGTGGGCAAAATCAGCGGCAGCAAATCTTTCCGGGTGCATGCCATCTCCGTCGCCGATCTCAACGGCAACGGCAAGCCGGAAATATACGTAAGCGCCGCCGACCACCAGAATCCCAGCTCCTTCGCCTTTGAATGGCTTGGCGAAAACAAGGCCAGCTATATCTTCAAGGATGCCCTCTGGTATGTGCGGGTAATACAGATTCCGGGGGAAGGGGCGGTTCTCGCCGGCCAGCGCGCTGATTTCGACAAGGCCGTGGCTCCGGGCATCTTCAGGCTGGGACTCGCCGGCGGTACGGTTAAGCCCGGCAGCAGCATCGAGGTTCCCCCCCAGGTGAATCTTTTTGACTTCACCATTGCCGATCTGGACAACGACGGCAGCCGTGAGATCATCGCCATCGACCGGGATGACCGGTTACGGGTGATGCGATCCTCCGGCTCCCTGCTTTGGAAAAGCGACGATTATTACGGCGGTACCACCAGCTTCATCGGCGGGGCGCCGCCGCTGATGGATATAGACGAACTGGGCAGCAATGGAAAATATGACCGCATCTACGTTCCCAGCCGCATCATCGTGCAAGATGTCAACGGCGACGGGATTATCGATGTGATCATCAACAAGAACCTCTCCAGCTCGTCACGGATCTTCAAGAACATGAAGAACTATCCCGGCGGGGAGATCCATGCCCTTACCTGGAACGGCATCGGGCTTACCCCGCTGTGGCAAACCAGAAAGATCGACGGCTACATCGCCGATTATCTGCTCCGGCCCAATGCCGAAAAAACCAGGGCCGAGCTGATGGTCGGCATCATCATTTCCACCAGCACCATGGAGATGTTTTCCGAGCAGACCGCCACCGTGCTCATGTACCAGCTTGATTTCACCAAAAAGACCGAACAATAAGGCAAAGGGAAACACGTGTATTTTCAGGATATCATTCTCGAACTCAGCAGATTCTGGGCAAAACAAGGTTGCGCGCTGCAACAGCCTTATGACATGGAAGTAGGGGCCGGAACCTTCCATCCCGCCACCCTGTTGCGGGCCTTGGGGCCGGAACCGTGGAAGGTTGCCTATGTCCAGCCCTCCCGGCGGCCGACCGATGGCCGTTATGGCGAAAACCCGAACCGGCTCCAGCATTACTACCAGTTTCAGGTGATGCTCAAGCCGTCTCCCCCCAACATCCAGGATCTCTATATCGAAAGCCTCACCAGCTTCGGCCTTGACCCGCTGGAGCACGATATCCGCTTTGTCGAGGATGACTGGGAATCACCAACCCTTGGCGCCTCGGGCCTGGGCTGGGAAGTATGGCTGGACGGCATGGAGATTACCCAGTTTACCTACTTCCAGCAGGCAGGCAGCCAGGAGCTGCATCCGATCACGGTGGAAGTGACCTACGGTCTGGAACGCATCGCCATGTATCTGCAAGGGGTGGACAGCGTCTACGATATCGCCTGGAACTCCGAGGTCTCCTACGGCAATATCTTTCATCAGGCCGAGGTGGAATTTTCCACCTTCAACTTCGAACAGGCCAATGTGCCGGCCCTGCTCTCATTTTTCGACACCTTCGAGTCCGAGGCCCACCGGTTGCTGGACGTGGGGCTGATCCTGCCGGCCTACGACTACTGCCTCAAATGTTCGCACACCTTCAACCTGCTGGATGCCAGAAAGGCCATCAGCGTGGCGGAACGGACCAGATATATCGGCAGGATCAGGAATATCGCCAGAAAGGTTGCGGAAAAATTCGTGGCTCAGCGAGAGAAAATGGGATATCCGTTAATGGCAGTGAAGAATGCAAAATGAAGAATTAAAAGTGAGAAACGAAACGAGGCGTGGGAACTCTCCCCCCAATTTTTCACTCTCCACTTTTAACTTTGCATTTTCTTTTGGCGGAAGTGCATGGGAATCGAACCCACCCACCAGGCTGTTAACCCGGTGCACCGGATTTGAAGTCCGGGAAAGCCACCAGAGCCCTTTCCACTTCCATCCGCTGTGCCAAGATATATTGTTGCCCGCAGGGAAACAACATTTTTCTTTTTTTTAACAAAAGAGTCTGGGCATCAGAAAAAAAATACGGTACATATGGCTCGATTCATGAACCGGCCCGATCGCCGCAAGATGGGGTGCTGCTGGATAGTTACCTAAAAAGGAGTAGTAACGAGATGGAATGCGAGCGCTTACAAAGGCTTGTCAAATCATGGTATGCTCAGGTCCAGGAAGAGTCCATGGCGCCCGCCCGCATGGTTTCTTTTATGGAAAAGCACATTGCCGAATGTGCCTTCTGTCTTGCAGATCCTCTGGTTCGACAAGATATTGAGAAAATCACCGCCATCATTCTGCCCCCGTCTAAAATCCGCAAGCCTTCACCAGGGGAAGACGACGACCTTGCCGCTGAACCTAGCGAGGAAGCAGGCATTTCCGAGGACGATGACTTGCCTGCGGTCGATGATGCCGGAACCGAGGAGGAGGAAGCAGAGGACGATGCCGAGACCTTGGATGATCTTGAGGACGACGAGCTGGAAGATGACGATTAAAAACCCTGTTAAAAAAACAAGCTGACTTTGAAGCAATGAACAACCTGCCGCGGAGTGGCCAAGGCAAGCCCTCTGATCGTTGAAAACCTAACTGGCCAGCAAGAACAACTGATCGGCAAACAGGGCGATAACCCAAAACAGGCGGGAACCCGCCTTACCCTCGCCCTTGGAGCATGTGCCGGATGCGGAACAAAAACATACTGCCGCAAAGCCCGGCAGGTCTTCGCCAGGTCTTCAGCCTGCCGGTTATCGTCGCCGCCCTGGGCTATTTTGTGGACATCTACGATCTGGTGCTGTTCAGCATCGTCCGGGTGCCGAGCCTCAAAGCCCTTGGGTTTTCCGGTCAAGGACTGATCGATAACGGCGTCTTTCTTCTGAATATGCAGATGGCCGGTATGCTGGCCGGCGGGATTCTCTGGGGTATTCTCGGGGATCGCCAGGGGCGGCTCAAGATCATGTTCGCTTCGATCTTCCTCTATTCGGTTGCCAATCTGGCCAACGGCCTGGCCACCTCGATGCCGGCTTACGCGGCGCTTCGCTTCATTGCCGGCATCGGTCTGGCCGGGGAGCTGGGCGCGGGCATCACCCTGGTCTCCGAGATCCTGCCCAAAAGTATCAGGGGATACGGCACCATGCTGGTCGCCTCGGTGGGCGTATCCGGGGCCATCCTGGCCAATTTGGTGGCCAACGCTTTTGACTGGCGCACGGCCTTCGTCATCGGAGGGGTGCTCGGGCTGCTGCTGCTTGCCACCCGGATCAAGGTGGCCGAGTCGGGGATGTTCCGGGCCATGGGAAAAAAAGGTGCGATCCGCCGGGGAAACTTCCTGGCCCTGTTCACCGATTGGCAGCGCTTCCGCCGCTACCTCAACTCCATTGTGATCGGCATCCCCATCTGGTTCGTGGTCGGAGTGCTGATCACCTTTTCGCCTGAGTTTGCCATCTCGCTTGGCATCACCGGCCCGGTTTCTGCAGGAAATGCCGTGATGTTCTGTTATCTGGGGCTGATCTTCGGCGATTTTTCCAGCGGTTTCCTGAGCCAGCTATTGAAGAGCCGGAAGAAAGCTATTCTCATCTTCATGCTCATGACCCTGGCCGGGATCACCCTATACTTTCTCCAAGATGGCCAAAGTCCTCTCTTCTTCTACGGGGTCTGCGCCCTCCTTGGCTTTGCCGGGGGCTATTGGGCGATTTTCGTCACCGTGGCGGCGGAGCAGTTCGGCACCAACCTGCGGGCCACGGTGGCCACCACGGTGCCCAACTTCGTCAGGGGCATGGTCGTTCCCATCACCACCGCTTTCCAGTTTGCCCGCAACTATCTCAGCCTGGAGGCCAGCGCGCTGGCGGTCGGCGCCGTCTGCCTGGCGGCCGCCTTCCTTGCCCTGGGCGGTCTGGAAGAGACTTTCCATAAGGATCTGGACTATTTCGAGGAGTTTCTCTAGCCGCCGCCTTCAGGCCAGAGCAAACTTTTTCATCTGATAGCGCAGCGTATCATAGGAAATGCCCAACAGCCTGGCGGCCTTGGTCTGGTTGGCGTTGGTTCGTTCCAGGGCCTGCCGGATAAGATCCTTTTCCAGCTCCTCCAGGGAAAGCCCCTGTTCCGGCAGGATAATCCGCGCCGCGGTTGAGGCGGACGGTTCACTGCCTGCCCAGCCGGCCATATTCGGGAGAATATGCTCCTTGGTTATCGTTTCCATTTCTTCAAGCACCACACAGCGCTCGATCAAGTTGCGCAGCTCCCGCACATTGCCGGGCCAGCCATAGGAGAGCATGGCCCGTTCTGCCTCGGCGGAAAAACCCTTGATCCCCTTCTTGCGATATTTGCTGGCAAAATAAAGCAGGAAATGGCGGGCAACCAGGAGGATATCATCCCCCCGCTCGCGGAGGGGCGGCAGCTCCAGGGAAAATGCGCTCAACCTGAAAAAGAGATCCTTCCTGAAGCCCCCCTGTTCCGCGGCGGCCTTGAGATCCTTGTTGGTGGTCACGATCACCGTGGCGCCCACGGGCAGATCAACACTGCCCCCCAGCCGGCGAACCGTTCTCTCTTCCACCACCCGCAGGAGTTTTGCCTGGAGATCCAGCCGCATATCCCCAATTTCATCAAGGAGCAGGGTGCCATCGGCGGCCAACTCGAAGATCCCTTTTTTGTCGGTGCGGGCATCGGTAAAGGCGCCTTTTACATGGCCGAACAGTTCACTTTCAATAAGGTTTTCCGGCAAGGCCGTACAGTTGACGGCAAAGAAAGGACGCTGTCCCGGCCCCGTGGCATCGCCATTCTGCAGCCGGCAATGGAGATGGCGGGCCAGGACCTCCTTGCCGCTGCCGGACTCGCCGGTAATGAGGATGGTCTCTGCCCGGGCCTGCACCAGCTTCTCCGCTTTCCGGAGGATTTCCCTTATGGAGGCTGATTCGCCGACCAGGCCGTGTTCAAAATAGGGGCATACTTTCTCCCGGTGATAGTCAAGCTCCGCCTTCCGCCGGATGTTCTCGATGATATTGCCGGTGATGATTTTTATCTCATCGAGATTGAAGGGCTTGGTGAAATACTCGACTGCCCCTAGTTTCATGGCCCGGACGGCGGATTCCGCCGAGTCGTCGGCGGTCAGCATGACCACCTCGGCCCCAATCCCTTCCTTCTTGAGGGCGGCAAGGATCTCGAAGCCGGACACCTCCTCGCTAAGATCGACATCCAGAAAAACAATGTCGGGCTGCCAGGAAATGATGTTGACGATAAGATCCTGGGGGGAGGTTTGAAAATGCACCTCATATCCCTCGCCTTTCAAGGCCCTGGCAAGCATGCTTACGATGAGCTCATCATCATCCACGGCAAAAATCCTTCCCCGAATCTTCATTGGCTTTCATCCTCTCTCTGTTGTTCCACCGGCAGGGTGATGGTAAAAGTTGTCCCCTGGCCCAAAACGCCGGCAACTTCAATGGTGCCGTGGTGCTGCTCGACAAGACGCCTGGTTATTGCCAGACCCAGCCCGCTTCCCTTGGGCTTGGTGGTGTAAAACGGCTGAAAAACCCTGACGGCCGCCTCTTCGCTCAAGCCTTTTCCCGTATCGGCGATTATCACCTCTACGGTTCCGGCGGCCCGGCCCGGCCTGCTGCTCACGGTGATTGTTCCGTCTTCCGGGGTTGCCTCCATGGCATTGAGCAGCAAATTCAAAACGACCTGCTGCATCTGGGAAGGATCCGCCATGATCATGGGGAGGGCCTGATCAAAGCTCCGGACCAGCTCCAGCCCCATGCCATTGACCGCAGCGTATTCCTTGGACTTAAGGAGCAGGGCCGCATTGTCCATGGTGTTTTCCAGCAGCTGGTTCAGGTCGGTCCGGGAAAAAACCGGCTTGGGCGTTCTCGCATAGTTGAGAAGGTTTTTCAGCAGAGCCTCGATTCTCTGCACCTCCCGGACAGTCCGCCCAAAAATCTCCTTGTCTTCCGGGGTAAGGGCAAGCTCGTTCATCAGGACCTCCATGGAGACCTTGATCCCGGCGAGCGGATTTTTTATCTCATGGGCCAGGCCGGCCGCCATCTCGCCGACCATTGCCAGTTGCCGGGAACGCTGCAAGGCCGCTTCGGTCTGGGTCCGCGCCGTTACGTCCCGGTCAAAGGCCAGAACATATTTGTGCCCTTTGATTTCCAGCAGCCCGGCCCTGACCTCCAGCGGGAAAACCGTGCCGTCTTTCCGGCGGTGCTCCACCAGCGCCTCAAGACTGCCACCCGCCAGCATCCGCCGGAGTCGTTCCGGAGCTTGCGCCGCGCTTTCGGCCGTGTCCAGATCCTGGATTCGCATGGTCAGCAACTCGTCCACCGTGTAGCCGTGCATGACGGAGGCGGCCTTGTTGGCCTCGATGAGTCTTCCCGCGTCCTCACCCTCTCCCTCAATAATAAAGATGGCTTCATCCGCCGATTCAAAAAGCACCTTGTAGCGGCCCTGTTCGACAACAAGCGCCTCGCACTGATTTTTCAACGAAACAGCCATTTCATTAAACGCGGTGGCCAGCACATTGAATTCATCGGGAAGCTGCTCAGCAATGGTATGGGTCAGTTCTCCAGCCTTGATTTTTTTTGTTGCCCCGATGAGCACGGACAGAGACGAAGAAAAGCGTTTCACGAAAAGGAAGGAGAAAACCAAAAAAATCAAAGGCGCGATGGTCACCAGCCCCAGCAGGGTATTCCGCATCAGGACCACTTGCTGTCGGGCCATGACAATCTGCGGAGAAGAGCGGTCGGCGGAAAGGACGATCAGCTTGTCAATTTCCCCAAGGAGCCGCATCCCCGAGACAAAGGCGCTCTTTTCCTCGATGTCCCGCCGCACGTTGTTGGCGCTGAACATATACACCCGGCTCGACTTCTTCAGATACTCATCAATGTCTTGCCTCAGATGAATCAGACGCTGCCTGGTGGCTTCGTTATGATGACACTTCAGGCAACTTTCTCCGGCCAGAGCCAGCGTCTCGCCGTGCTCGACGAAATCCCCGATATTGGTGCGGTGCGGAGAAACGGCGAGATAGAGATCCGCCTGCATGAGCCTGACCTCATTGAGCAGGTTATCGCGGAAAAATGCCATCTTATGGAGAGCAAGAACATTCTCAAGATTGTCGATGATCCGGGCATTGTTTACGGCAATATATATGCCGCCAACCCCGAAAAAAAAGACCAGCAGCAGGAAGCCGATTATCGCTTTTATCCGCATGCCGGCAAACCCCTCGCCGCGGATAATAACTCAATTTTTAACGCCAAGGCGTAAAGTCGCAAAGTTTTAATCCTTTTATTTCAATATGTTATCTTTGCGCCTCTGCGCCTTGGCGTTACGTTTTTTAGTTGTTACGAGTCCATCAATCATTACGATAATCATAGGTTGCCAGATCCAGGCCGATACCTTCGGCATACTCGATAACCGGGGCGTAATCCTGCACCTCGGTTGCAATAAAACGGCTGGCCCCGAATTGCGCCAGGGCGCGGCGCCCCACCGCATTCTGGTGCATGGTGAGCAGGCTGTCGGCCAGGGCGCTTTTCAGGGCGGGATCAAGGCCGGGGCGGACAGCCAAGGCATTTGCCGGAACCTTCGGGGAAACGGCAAGAATCTCCAGCTCCTCGGTGATCCTGGGATTTTCTTTGGCCAAGCGGTAAAAAACGAGATCCTTGGCCGCGCCCAGGTCCGCCTTGCCGGTCAGCACATCCAAAATGGCATCTTCATGGGTCCCACTGAAATAGGTGTCCTTAAACCAGGTGCGGTAATCCCGGATCCCCTGAGCGCGAAAAAAATAAAGGGGCAAAAGCCAGCCGGCGGTGGTCGCCTTGTCCACAAAGACAAAGATCTTGCCCTGCATGTCCTTGGCCGTTTTTATTCCATTTGCCTTTCTGGCAAAGAGCAGGCCGGAGTAGGTGGATACCCCGTCAGGGTATTCAGGCCGGGCCAGGGGTTCAACCCCCAGCCTTTTAATAGCCAGCGCTCCGGTAAAGCTGCCGAAAAAGGCGCCGTCCAGCTCCTCGTGCTGAAAATTTTCTAAAATGTTCCCGTAGCGGGAAAGAATCTTGAGTTTAACCTGCGCCCCTGTTTTTTCGGAGAGATAACGGGCAATGGGCTCGTAGCGCTTTTTCTGGACAAAGATGTCCAGCTCGGGAAGCAGGCCCAAAACAATCTTGGCGGCCGGGGGAGGGGAGGCGGCTTTGGGCGCCGGGGCAACGCTTCGCCCATCGCGGCAACCCGCCATAAAAATCAGGAAGAGCGCAACCAACAGGATCCAGCCTCCGTCTCGACCAAAAAACAAGCGCATAAAACCCTCCGGCAAAGATGATGAACTCGCAGGTCATTTTTTAACGCAGATGCGCTGCTGCTGGATAGTTACCGAAAAAAGATTACCAGCCGTCCTGCATCTCTGCAAGATGCAATTCGTCTCTGCCTGGTTATTTGCCCAAACAGGCCTGGTTATTTCACCATAACATCCTGCAAGCCTCGATGCGGTATGGCCTTAGGCACCAGCTATCTCATTGTCTTTTCACATCTTAAATTTTATCTATGCCCGTGGCATATTTTTCGCATAAAAATTGTTGAATGTTGTCGCTGACCGTCAGGCCTTGAAGTATCAAAATATCGGGGCTATAAACAAATAATAAAATTGTGCGGGATGTCGTTATTATCAGGCATATTCGCAATTAACTGTCTAATAATATTAAATATATAGTGTTCCGTGGACACGCCACGGGAAAGGAGGTGAGCGAGCAATAAAATTGTGCAGTACAATTGACGTGTTTGTCTCACCCCATACCAACAAAAAAGTCAGGAGGATTGTAGATGAGAAGATTTATTAAAATGTCATTCTGTTGTGCGGCACTTGGTTTGCTGCTTGCAGGCTGCAGCGGCGGCAGTGATGGCGCACCAGGTGCAGCAGGTGCCGCCGGCGCTGACGGCCAGGACGTAGACCCGGCGGTTGTCGCTGATCTTCAGGCCCAGATTACGGAGCTGCAGGACCAGGTCAAGCTTGAATCATGCGCCACCTGCCATCGTGACGCTGGGGACGAGCATCAGGCGGTTTACGATCAGTACACCGATGCCAGTGCTTTTACGCTGGTGATCGACGAAGCCAGTGTTGTGAGTGTTCCCAACGGCGACAACTTCGATGTGACGATGGAGTTCACCATCACCAAAAATGGCGCGCCGTATGTTGATGCCGGCTTGGCCGGCGTGAGCAAGAAGAAATACGCTGCGGTGAAGTACGACGACGCAACCCGCGACTTCGGCGGCGCTGGCGGGGCCTCCGTGTTTGACTTCGGGTCTCCGACCCATCTGGGGGATGGGAAATACAGGGTGACGAAGACCGCGGCCACCTTTGACCCCACCGCAGTAAATGCCGATATTGTGGTGTATATCGCCGATGATATGCTGGAAGGGGTTGGCTCCGGTTATTCGATGTGGGGCAACTCGGCCAGCGATGGCGTACACTATGGCGTACCCACCTATACCACGACGGCCAATGTTTCGGCCTGCGAAAATTGCCACGGCACCCCGTATCTGAAGCACAGCGGCGAGCGCCCGGCGCACATCGAGGGCCTCCAAGACTTTGTCGCCTGCAAAATTTGCCATCTCGACGATAAAGCCGGCAGCCATCAGGCCTGGCAGCTGCTGGTCGACGATCCTGCCGCCTATGCCGCCCAGGATGGGGTGTTGACGGATGAACAGAAGGCGACTTACGCCTACAAGCGCAACGTCATGAACGACGTTCATATGTCCCATGCCATGGAATTCGCCTACCCGCAGTCCATGGCCAACTGCGCCACCTGCCACGCCGGCAAGTTGACCAGCATCCTCACCGATGCAAACTTCACCTTGACCACCTGCAAGAGCTGTCATCCGGTGACCGGCCCCGAGGATACCGGCAGCCGGGCGCCTGGGCTGGAGACCGTCATCCCGCACAACTTTAGCAGTGATACCGACTGTACCACCTGTCATAAGGCCGCGAACGGGATCGCTCCGGTATTCAGCGCGGTTCATACCGGCTACAACGCGGAGATCTACAACGCCGACGGCGATAAGTATGCCGACGAGATTGTTGCAACCATCGACTCGGCCAGCATAACCGGCAACGTGTTGACCGCTACCTTCACCGTCAATGATGTTCCCGAGGGCGCCACTCTGACCCCTTCCTTCTACGTCTCCCTCTATGGCTACAACACCAAGGACTTCCTGGTGAGCAGCCACACGAGCGATGCCAACGGTAAGAGGCTGGAGAAGACCTTCGGGACGGCGAACACCCTGTTCACGGAAGTCGATGCCACGGGACCGACCTATACCGTGAGCGTGGATCTCGGTGCCTGGGCTCCGCCGACCACGACCGTGACAACCATTCCGGCTGGAGCGACCATTCCGGAGATGATTGCCAGTGGGGTGATCAAGCGGGCTGAAATCGCGGTTCTCCCCGCGGTGACGATCGATGGCGTTTACGTCGGCCTCAATGCCCCGTCCAAGACCTTCGACTTTGCCGCGAACGGGTTCGTTGACTACTACGCTCCCATCGTTTCCGCAGCCAAGTGCAACAAGTGCCACGATCAGCTGGCCACCTCCTTCCACTCCGGCAACCGGGGCGGCAACGTCGTGGTCTGCAGAATGTGTCATACCGTTGCTTCTGGCGGCTCTCACCTTGAGATGCAGTCACGGTCGATTGATTCCTATGTCCATGCGATCCATTCGTTCCAGGTATTCGACCCGAACACAATTGACGACGATGCGGTGAGTGCGCTCCATTACGAGCATCACATCGAATCTACCTACCCCAACTTCACCCTCCTTAACTGCAAATCTTGCCATGAGTCGGGCACCTTTAACGTCCCGGATCAGACCAAGTCGATGGCCAGTATTTCCTCGGCGGCTGACACCATGGCCGAAGGCGATCTGCTGTACGGCAGAAACATTGGTACGGTGGCGAGCGTGGTTACCGGTCCCGGATCCAGGGCCTGTGGCTCTTGTCACCGGGCGAAGATGATCAACGAGGACGAGGCGGGCGAACTGGCGGCATTCAACCAGCACACCGCCACCTTCGGGTATAATGTCACCAGCGTCACCGGTCTCTGGACGGCGACAGTTGAGAAAATTATGGGCTTGCTTGATTAGCTCTGCCTGTGGGGTGGGCTCCGGCCCACCCCGATTTCTCAGTCGTTGAGTGTGATACAAATGAATAAGGCAAACCGATTCGGTTTGCCTTATTTATTTTTAGCCGAAAATGAAAAGGAGGAAAGGATGGGAAATCGCGCATTGGTATTGGTAGGGTTGCTGCTGCTCCTCCTCGGGGTGGGTGCCTGTGGCCAAAAGTCATCGACGGTGGAGGGAAAACTGGTGGACTGGAACGGCAATCCGGTGGCCAAGGTGAAGATTGTCGCGGCCCTGATCAAGCCCATTGAAGGCACTGAGCCGTGTGAGGCGGTTACCGGCCCGGATGGCACCTTCCGGATTAAGGGACTGCGACCGGCATCGGCCTATCTGCTGAAGCCCAAGTCGGAGAGCTGGACCACCCATGCCAGGCTCAGGGTGGACAGCGCAGCTAAGGGCAAGACCCTGGTGCTGCCCGGGTTGATGCAGATCGACCATGCCTATGCAATAAAAGGTGGCGGTCTGCTGGTTGATCTCGTCAGCGGCAAAACCAGTTTCACGGCATCTCCGGACGGGGTGATCAGCGACTTCCGGACCGGACTCGAATGGTTGGTGGGCCCGGACCAGGACACGAATTACCAGCAGGCGGAAGAGTGGTTTTCGAACAACAGTCTGGCGGGTGGCGGCTGGCGGATGCCGACGAAAAGTGAATTGAAAGCCCTCTATGCCAAAGGAGCCGGCGAACGCAATATGGACCCGGCCTTCAAGACCACCGGCAAGTGGGTTTGGGCGGAACCCCGCGATGCGATGACGGCTTGGACCTTCAATTTCGAGTTCGGCCTCGAAAAGTGGGGTTTCCGGAACGATGGCAAGTATTACCGGGTCTTCGGGGTGCGGTCGCAGTCGCGATGATGCCGGTTTTGTGATGGTTAGGGCTCCGGGGGCGGGGAAGCCCCCGGAGGGTTTTTGTTTGCCCGCTACGCTGGGCAAACAAAACTGTGAATCCTGAGATTGACCGTATGGCAGCCGCCGACTTCAAGCCCGCCGAATAGGAACCTGGAAGGTGTTGGAGTAAACAAGAGAGCCGACCAGCAGAATCAGGAGAAGATGGCGGTAGGGTCGGCAGGGAAGGGTTTCTTTTCTGTTCTTTCCAGAGAATTCTTGGGGGGGGCGTTCAGGCGTCGAGTTCAGCCAAGTAGGAGGCGGCCTCCCGGATCTCTACGCAGGAAAGGCACTGTTCGCGCCGTAAGTGCATGACTGCCTGGACGCATCTGGCGGTATTGAAAAAACGCTCCTTAAAATAAATCAAGGCCGGGGCTGGATTGGCGTCAGCCGTCTTCACCTCGATCAATTCGCGCACCGTTTCCCCTTCAACCAGGACGAAATCGACCTCTCGGCCCTCCTTGGTACGCAAATAGGCGAGTAACAACCCCTTGGCGGTGGTGTCGTTGATAAAGCGGACATGTTTAAGCAGGGACACCGCAAAGGTGTTCTCCAGTCTGGCCCCCTCATCGCCGATGACCAGACCGGTGTCGTAAAAATAGAGCTTCGGTTCCTTCAGAATGGCTCGCGCCACATTACGGTGAAAAGGGCGAACCAGAAAAACGATATAAAGACTTTCCAGGATGGAGACATAGCGCCGAACAGTTTGGGGTGCAACCTGCAAATCCTCGGCGATGGCTTTGAATGAGAGTGGAGAACCAGTCCGGGAGCGCAACATCTCCAGCAATATCTTCATGACCCGCAATTCATTGACTCGACCAAACTCCAAAATATCTTCCCGGACCAGATCGGTATAGTACTGACTCCGCCACCTGGCGGCATGATCCGCTGAGCCGGAAAGAAACGGCTCCGGAAAACCGCCCAGGGTGTTCAGCTGGGCCAAGGCCTCGCCGGGCGACATCTCTCCAGCCAGTTCCCGTACGGAAAAAGGCAGCAGGTGAAAATGGAAATATCTGCCGGCCAACGATTCTCCGGCTTGCCGGAAGGTTTCCATCCTGGCGCTACCAGTGACCAGAATAGCCTGCCCTTGGTCGCGGCCATCGAAAACTCCTTTCAGATACTGCTTCCATTCGTGCATCTTGTGCAGTTCGTCGAAGATCAGCAGCTCGCAGCGCAAGGGCCAGGAGCGGCTCCGGATGACATCGGCGTCCGCAGGGACATCAAAGTTCAGGTATTGCGCACTGGTAAACTCGGGCATCATCATCTTGGCCAGATGCGTCTTGCCTACCTGCCTGGGGCCGGTTACCAAGATCATCTTCCGGACCAGATCGTTCTTGATTGCTGAAAATATATGGCGTTTCATGCTGACTATTTTGAACGATAATGATAAATAGTCAAGACTTTTTGTAAATAGCGTGCAAAATGGTCGAAGCGGAGCGAGGGTAACCTGGAAAAATAGTCATGCCTGCTCCTGAGCAGGCGACTTACAGGCGGGCATCAATTTTTGGGTGGAATTGATCCCAGGAGAGAATTTTTTCATCCGCCGTCATGATTGTGGCCGCATTTTCGATGGCTGTTGCAACAAGCATGCGGTCGGCTGGGTCACCGTGAAACAAGCTGAGTTGGCCGGCACGAATAGCGGTGGTGCCTCGTAAAGGGATTTCGAGCAAGCCGGTTTGCAACAGCTCGGCTCGCCACACCTCAAGTTCTGTTTTTATGGTCAAGCGTTGCTTTTCGACCAGCATGGCAACCTCCCAAAAACTGATAGTCGCCACGCCAAGTTGACCGATTGCCAAGAATTCGTTAATTGTTTGGAGGGCAATTTGTCCCAGTCGTGGGTTTCCTTCGTCCAGCCAGATAAGAACGTGGGTATCAAGAAGCAGCATTATTGGGCATCCCAAGCAACATCCAGCGGGGCAATCAGGTCGTCTTTGCTCTCTATTTTTCCTTTATGCAGGCCAAAAATAGTTGCTGGCACTGTTCGGTATGGCTTTAAGATAGAGACAGGTTTTCCGTTTTTTGTAATCACTATTTCTTCACCCGTCTGGTTTACTTCATCCATGATATGTAAACATTTTGCCTTGAATTCCGACGCTTTGACCGTTTGCATGCTTGCTCCTTGCTGATTATGATAGATTGTTTATAACCATAGTCATTGCTATGGTCATGTGCAAGTCTTTTCCTTATTTTTTGGGTTTCAGCCGGTGATAGGCTACTTTGCTCCGCCAGATGAAGAGATGGGCCGACATTAGGGCTGCCGCTCCTTGGCAGCCAAGTCCAGCTTACATCAAGGTGGTTCTCGCCTGCATCATGGCCGCCCTGAGAAAGCCGCTGACCTGAGGAGATTTTCTCTTGTCATAATCTTTTTTCTTTGCTGAAAAAATGTATTTTTTTGTTGATTTTCCATCCTTTAATTCTTTAGTATAACTCCCAACAATTAGTTTCCTGCAAAAACTGACTTGGCGAGCCTTATCCAGCGAGCAAAATAAGGACAGTGTGACAGGATTGGTTTGTAGAGCCGGTATAAAAATCGCTCACCAAAATACCATCGCCCTTCTTCTTTTATTGGCGGCTTGTTCGCTTTTTTTCTTCGGTTGCGGAGGCGGCGGAGGCGGAGGCGAAAGCGTTGCCGTCCCCCTCAGCGTTACCAGCGCCTCAATCGACAGCAGCGGCAATATCAGCGCCAGCCTGACCGGTCTTAGGCTGACCGGCAGCGATTTTGTTGCCCTGCCCGCCGGCAGGCTTGAAATCAGGATGACCACCTCGGTCTCCGATCTTTCGGGCTATGTGCCGGCAGGCTCCACCTATGAACTCACCTTTTACGACAGCTCGGGGAATAAAGCCCTCAACCCCGCAGGCCAGCTGATCGTCACCCTCGCCTATAATCCCGTGGTCCTTGAGAGGCAGGGGGCCGACCCTTCTGCCATCGAGATCATCGCCGTAGATCAAAATGACCTGGTTGCCCCGCTGGGTGGTACCGTGACCTCCCAGGACAGCTCCGTCACCGCAATGGTTTCGACAAGCGCCAACCCGGTCAGGCTGATTCCGGCTTTTGCCCGGAACTTTCAACCGGTACAGGCGATCCTGCCGCTCATCGAGTTGGCCTACCAGGGTTACAAGACCGCTTTACTCGAGCGGCCCGCCTTCATAGACCCCCGGGGCACGCAGCATCCAGACCGGGCCAAGGGAAGAACTCTCATCCAGGTGGGGGAAAGGGCGCTTCTAACGGCCCGGTTGACCGATGCCACCGGCAACCCCTATACCTCCTTCACCTGGCAGCTCGTGGCAAAACCCGTGGGCTCAATTGCCGCCATCATCTTGTCAGCGGCCGGCAACAGCTCGGCGGAACTTGTCGCCGATGTCTTTGGCGATTATCTGGTCCAGCTGACGGCCATCAGCCCATTCAGTACGGACAGCGGCAGCTATACGGTGAAGGCGAGAAGTTATATATCTGCAAGCATCTGCGTTTTCTGCCACGACGGCAGTATTCTTTCGCGATATCCTAACCTGTTGGACAGCTACGGAAGACCGAAACTGAGAAATCTGGCGGCCCCCTGGCAGGACTCCAAACACGGGACCGCCTTTGAAGCAGTCAAGGACAGCACCTCGTCGCTCTGCATGGATTGTCATACCACCGGGTTCCTCTTTGCCGACAGAGACGGCAACGGCACGGACGATTTCCTGGAGGCGCACGGATATGACGACTTCCTGGTAAACGTTGCCGACTGGAATACCCCGGCGTTCGACCGGGGCAATGGTCATCTGCGAAGCGTTACCTGCGAATCGTGCCACGGACCGGGGAGCGGCAAGTTTGATTCGCAGACCAACATCCCCTCCCACCAGTACAAGGTCGATATCTCCGCCGGGCCCTGCCTCGGCTGTCATGAAATCCCGGACGATCTGCCCGGCTCATCGGCCCACCCGCAGAACCTGGAAGATTTTCATTTCAATGCCCACAAGAGCTCCGGCGGCATCGTAATGAAGAACGATCCCTGTTTCCAGTGCCATGTGGGACAGGCTTTTCTGAGCCGGGTACTCAACAACGGCGTCAAGATTGGTCCCTCCCAGGTAGCCGACCCAAAAGGCGTCACCTGCGCCGTCTGCCATGACCCCCACGGGGAGATCAACCCGACTCACCACTACCTGAGACTTTACGGCGCCACCACCATCCGGGCCAATGGCCAGAACCTTACCGTTAATGCGGGCAAGGCCGCCGTCTGCTACAACTGCCACAATGCCAACAATGCCCTGCCCGACATCACCGTGGATCCGCATGGGAACGAATCGCTGATGGTCGAGGGGGTCGGCGGTTATGATTACGGCGATGCTACGCCGGTGGTGGTCACCCACGGAGACCGGGTAACCGACAAGTGCGTGACCTGCCATATGACTACGGCAAACGGCACAACTCACCGGCGCCGCCTTTTTGAACCAGACACCGGAGTTTACAATACAGCCGGCTGCCTCGCCGGCGATTGCCACCTGCCGGGGACCGGCATGGCCCTGCCGACTACGGGAGACAGGTTCAATTTCAATGGAAAACGGGCTGAGATCGCGGCTCTGATGGCCCAATTGCAGGTGCGGATAAACAGCCTTACCGGCCACAGCACCAACGAGACCATAAGGGTAAACTATACGAATAATTTTGCCGCGGCCAAACTGACTGCCGTGAACCGGGCGGCGTATAACTACCAGTTCGTCTTCCGGGATGGCAGTGTCGGGGTACACAATTACCCCTATGCCAAAAAACTACTTAATGCCAGCTTGAACGATCTCCAGGGGTATTGATATTGCATTGGAAAAGCCGGCGATCCACCTCGCTTGCGGCACATTATCGGCAAGTAACCGTTGCCTGTCGGATAGTGCCTTCGCTCAGTCTCCATCATAAAGGAAGTGGCGGATGACTCCTTTAGTCCATCGTCGCCCGGGCCCCTGGGCCATCACGGTTGTTGCGGTTCTGGTCATGCTTGCCCAGGCCTGCCCTCTTTTCGGCGCCGAGGTATCGGGGAAATTTTCCTCTCTCTTCCAGAGCAGGGAAAACAAGGACGGCGACAGGGAGTCCGTCCTGGATAACTATCTGTCCCTTGATGCCGAGCGAATTCTCCACCCCGCAGTATCGATGCACGCCTACGGGAAATTCGGCCACGACTTCGACGCCAATTTCTCGGACACCTCTCTCTATTACGGCTACCTCGAGTACAGAACCCACGAAGGCAGGGCCGACATCCAGCTCGGCAGATTCCCGCTCTCAACCCACCGCTTCCTTACCGTCGACGGGATGAATGTTTCCCTTAAACCGGACGGCCCGGTAGGCGTTGCGGTGTTTGGCGGGGCGTCTAGAAATCTCGACCTGGACCCGGATAGATTCAAAAGGCTGTTCAGCACAAACGAGGGGACGATTTACGGAGGCAGATTGTTTCTCCAGGGGATCGAAAGAACCAGGGCGTACGCCGGCTATTCCTGGGAAGGCTCCGGAGACACGGTATATCAAGAATTATTCAGTGGTGGGGTGGGCAGGGACTTTCAATCGATATTGCTTGGCAAAGAGCTGAAAATCTCGGTTGACGGCAGCGCCGATTACAACCTGGACCGGGCTGACCTGGATAAAATGTCTGCGCGGCTATTCACCTATTACGACAAAAAATTAAGAGTACTCCTTGAGGCAGACCTGTACGACGTCAAGAACGAATTTCCCGAGGGCAGGGAACTGGTCTTGTCGATCCTCTCCGACGGGAGAGAGGAGCGGACCTTCTATACCGTGTTCTATGATCTCAACCCGATCGTGGCCATTTACCAGAGCTCGGTTTTTACCCGCTTGAAGATGCCGGACGGGGGCTGGCAAACCGGCACTATCCTGAAAGGCGGCGTAAGTGGAAATTTTATAGAGCAAATGGGCCTTGACCTGGATCTCGGCATCTATCGCTTCGAAAGCTTTATCGCCGACGCCACCGGAATTTCAACCAAGATCAGATGGCGTCCCCACAACAAATGGATTCTGGAGGGAGGCCTGGAGGCGGTCTCCATCAACACGCCTTCCCGCCAGGACCAGACCGCCACCACCATAACCGGGGAAGTTGGCTACCGGCCGAAACCTACGCTCAAAGCAGCGCTTTTTGTCGAGCAGAGCGACAATCCTGAGTTCAGGAGCGATTTCAGGACCGGCATGCGGCTCGATTACGATTTTTCCTTCCCCGCAGGGAGAAATCTCACGGCAGGGGAGGGCAGGTAGGGTTATGAAAAGGACTGCCGTCATACTCGCGCTCATTCTCGTTTTCGGACTTTTTGCCGGGTGCCAGTGGTATGAGTACCGGACGCCGTCCGGTACCTTCGCCCACAAAATCCACGCCAAGCCCCTCGACCAGAAGGGCTTTGCGTGCCTGGACTGCCACCGGTTCTCGAAGATCGAGGATAGGGACTTCAAGAAGGCCCTCGCCGCTTCGGAACGCACCCTTTTTCCGGGCAAAGCGATCTGCCATTACTGCCACGTCGAAACCGCTACCCGGATCGGCGGCGCCCCAGGCAGCTGCGCCATGTGCCATCTCGATATGTATGCGATCAGGCCCGAAACCCACCTGCGCAAAGAATGGAAAAAATTTCATGGCCTGGAGGCAAAAAGTGACCGGGACTCCTGCAACACCTGCCACCGGGAATGGTTCTGTGCGGATTGCCATACAAGAAGGGACAGCATCCAGACGTTGATGCACCCACGGACTTATCGTTTTTCCCATTCGGTCGAGGCGCAGATCGATCCGGCGTCTTGCGGGGCCTGCCATCCTTTACGGTTCTGCATCGATTGCCACAGCGGAAAACAAAGGAGATACAATTAAAATGATCAAAAGCTTTCTGTCGGCTCTTGCCCTTTTGCTGACGCTCTCCGCCTGCGGAAGCAGTTCCCCGGAGGGGGCCGGAGACTCCCCGGCCGGATTGATCGCCGCGCCGATTTTTACCAACTCGTTACAGCACGCCGGCGGACAGGGCTGGGAAAGGGTGGACTGTTTTGCCTGCCACCCCATGGCAAGGCTCGCCGCTAATCACCAGCGGGTTCCCCAGATCCGGGACAGTCTGAACACCTTGGGAATCGACGCGCAGGACGCCTGCATGGCTTGCCACGGCACCAACGGCCTGACCCCCGAGGCAGGCGGGGTGCAGAGATGCCTGATCTGTCACGGTCGGGCTGATATCTTTCCGCCAAGCACCTTCGCTGACGCGGCGATGTTTTTAAAAGCCAATATCCATGACCTGACCGGCAGCGGCGCGCTGGACGATGCGGTCTGCATAATTTGTCACGAGCGAAGCGACATGAACGGAACCTTCACTCCTGCCGTCGATCTCACCGCCTTTGACGGCCCAGCCTATGCCGAGGTCAACGATTTCTGTCTCTCCTGCCACGACACCAACGGTGCGGCGGGAATTGTCCCGCCCCGGCTGATCTTCGACAATCTGACCTTCCTGGACAATCTGCTGATAGACGACGGGTTTGCCGATATAAAAAGCACTTTCTTCGGCATAGGCACGACGGCTGCCGAAAAATTGTTGACCGCTGATATTCATGGGGAAAAACCCGGCGATGTACAACAGTTCGGCATATTCAGGGCAGGGTATAGCAACGATATGATTCTCCCCTGCCTGGCCTGCCACTATCCGCATTCTTCAGGAAATCCCTACCTGATCACCGAATCCGGCGCCAGCGCCAGCACCCTGCTGACCGACCCGGATGAACGGCAGACCGTGCAGCAGGCAACGGTAGCGGTTACCCAGTATCGCTTCACTCAACTCTGTGCTCTCTGCCACACCAATTTCCCGGAGGATGAAGCCGTCGCGGCCAATGCCGGGAATGGGCTCAAGGAAATCGTTCATAAGGGATTTTCCTTTGGCGATTGCACAGATTGCCATTTTCACGGAGCCGGTTATGGCCAACTCAAAAACAATCTGTTTTAGCACGGTCGTCCTCCTGCTCGCGACGGCCGCGCTGAGTTGGGCCGCCTCTGAACAGGTAACCGATCACGTGGCAAACCCACAAAGGTCAAATAACCACGGAACAAGCGGTCACAGGGTGGTGCAGGTTGCGGCAAGCGGGACGGCGATGCGTACTTTAGTACGTGAGCCGGACCGATCGCCGCAAGATGTGGTGCCCGGTGATCGCTTACCCGAACATGAGCTGGAGACTCTTTACGGAAAGGAGTATTTCAAGATCAATCCCCACTGGCAGAGCGGGAAATGTATCGCCTGTCACGCCCAGCCCCCGCAAAAAAACAACCTGTTCCTGCGAGGCGAGGAGGATGCGGGCTGTCTTGCCTGCCATGAAAAAGGCAAGGGTTCGATGGAGCTGCACCCGGTGGGGTTGCTTGCCTCGGCCAGGATCAAGATCCCTTCGGAGTTTCCCCTGTCGGCAGAAAAGAAAACCGCCTGCCGCACCTGTCATGACCATGCTCTTGCCTGCGGCCTGAAGGACAAAAAGCAGCACCATAATTTCCTGCGCGGCGGACCATATGAGGACAAGCTCGCCATCTGTTACCGATGCCATGACCAGGCCGAACAGAAGGGATACAACCCCCACGAACAACAACTCCGGGACGGAAAGCCCGCGGAGAACCGCTGCCTTTTCTGTCATGCAAAAGCCCTGGACCCTAAGGCAACCATCAGCCCTGGCGATTACCAGCTCAGGAGAAAGATGTCGCTGCTCTGCATCGGCTGTCATCTCCTCACCCCCCATGCCGGCGCCTTTGAGCATCTTGAAAAGCCGAAGCCTGCAACCCTCAAAACCATGAAGGCCTCCGAAGAAAATTACCGGCTCATTTTTCCCCTGGATGAAGAGGGTAGAATTACCTGCGCCACCTGCCATAACCCGCATGAAAATGGGGTCTTTGCCAAGGATCACCCGGCGGGCGCGAAATACGATGAAGAGAAGGTTCCGGCAGAGGTGGAGAGACGGTGGCAGCGAATGGGGCCGCTGCTGGAAAAGGAAATCAGCTACAAAATGCAGAAAATCCGCGACGGTGCGCCGCTGAAGATGGCGGCCAAACCCAGACCGCAAAAAAATATGCGCCTCTCGGCGCGGAATGGAAAACTCTGCAAGGCGTGTCACGAAAACGGGGGGAAATAGGTAACTGTTCAGCCGCACCGCATCTGCTGAACAGTTACCGCCAAACCATGATAATTCCGTCTGTCGGCTCTGTCGGTTGCCGGGTCGGCCAAAGATCAGGAAAAGGGGGTCCGTGATGAAATGGTTTTCACCCAAGGGGCATAAGTTTCGTTTGAGCAGACAAGCTGCTCAACTTGGCTTTAGTGGAGGGGTACTGCTCATTGCTCTGTTGATCGCTTGTCCCGCGGCCTTGTTTGCGGCTGACGAGGAGAACTGCCTCATGTGCCACCGGTATCCCGGTCTGGCCAGAGTGGACGACGACGGAAAGCTGAGGCTCCTTTTCGTCAACGAGGAGATGGAGAAGGTCGGCTCCCACGGCAGGGTCAAATGCGGGGATTGCCATGAGGGTCTTGAGAAGATTCCTCACGAAATCAAGGAGGGGGGCGTCAACTGCACCAAGGAATGCCATGTGCAGGAGCCTTCAACCTCCAAGAAATTCAGCCACAAGCCCATCCAGGATATTCTTGATAAAAGCGTCCACGGCAAAATCGGCTGGGATGGCAAACCGACCGTGCATCCCGAGGATCTGCCGACCTGCAAGAGCTGTCATGAAAACCCGCTCTACCGGCCGCTGGCCTTTTACAAGCTGGTGCGACCGGGTCTTTCCGAGCGGGCCGTCGGCAAATGCCGGGCCTGCCACGAGAAGGATGAATTCATCAAGACCTTTTACATGCATGTGAGCGGCAGGCTCAACAAGAGCCGGGCGCCTGAAGAAGTTATCCAGGTTTGCGGGAGCTGCCATGAGGACCAGGGGCTGATCAAGCGGCACAAGCTGAAGAATGCGGTCTTCACCTACAAGGAAACCTTCCACGGCAAGGGGGTCTCCACCGGCAGCGAGAGGCTGCCCGACTGCACCGATTGCCATGTCAGGGAGGGGAAATCGACCCACACGATTCTTTCCCAGCATGACCCGCAATCCTCCATCCACAAGGCCAATCGCTTCAAGACGTGCAGCCAGACCGACTGCCATCCCAAGGCCGCGGAAAATCTCGCGAACTTCAAGGTACATCTCGATCCCCACGACCAGGAGAGCATCATCGAGAAGTACGTGATCTGGTTTTTCATCATTTTGACGGCCGCTACCCTCCTCATCTTCTTCGGGCTGCTCTTCCTCGAACAGGTGCGGTTCCTTTTCCCGGATGCGGCTCTGCGTAAAGAGAGGAGGAACGACGATGGGAAGTAACCTATATAAAGATATTCTGCCACCGGAGCAGCGCTTCTCAAAGAAGATGTTCCTCTACCGTTCGCCGATCTATATCAAGGACGGCATTAAGTACTTCTACCGCTTTACCCTGGCCCAGAGGATCATGCATTTCATCCTCTTTTCCAGTGTGCTTACCCTGATCGCCACCGGGGTCCCCCTCAAGTTCGCCGAGATCCCCAATCTTGGCGCCTTCTATGCAATGATCGGCGGGGCGGACATGATCCCGAAGATCCATCGCTGGGCCGGGGTAACGATGTGCCTGCTTTTTCTCATCTACATCTACTATTTTCTTTACGTCTACTACCAAGAACATCTGCTTCCCCTGAAAAAGGCCGGGAATTTGACCCCGAAGGCCGGCCTGCTGGCCTTCGCCGCCCTGCCCATGGTCCCGAACCTCAAGGACGGCCAGGATATCGTCCAGTACATCAAGTACCTGTTCTTCATCTCCGACAAGAAACCCGAGTACGCCAAGTTCATGTGGAAGGAGAAATTCGACTTCTTCGCAGTCTTCTGGGGTATTCCGCTCCTGGGCCTCTCCGGCCTCCTCCTCTGGAAAAGGGAGCTTTTGTCCCACATCATGCCGGGGATCGCCTTCAACCTGGCGATCATCGCCCACAGCGACGAGGCGCTGCTGGCGGCCACCTTCCTGATCATCATCCATCTCTACAATACCCATCTCCACCTTCACAAATTCCCGATGGGGAAGGTCTTTCTCACCGGCTATCTCTCCGAACACGAGATGGTCGAGGAGCACTACGCCGAATACGTCAAGACCATGACCGAAGAGGGCCTCGCCGACGAGATCATGCCCTTTTACGAAAGCCATCACCGCGATCCCATGTTGAAAAAGATCATCAAGGTCGCATACAGCCTGACGGTCATGGTCCTGCTTGCCACCATTTCCGTGGTGATCCTGAAGCTGACCATTTTCAGCGTCCACGGTTTCTTCCCGCCTGCGGGCCGGCATGAGGCAAAAAAAGCGGCAAGCTCGCAGACCGAGCTCTTCGAGAAGCGGCTGCTTGAAAGCACCGAGACCAACAAGCATTTCCTTGGCTACCGAATTCTGGAGGAGCAAAAAATCAAGGGCCATTTCCACCATATCGGCCTCGACGTCATCCCGGACAAGCGGTCGGCCTGCATCAAGTGCCACGGTGACCTGCCGCACGAGAAGATGAAGGAGGTCCGGGCTTTCTTGAATATGCACGCCTCCTTCTTCTCCTGCGAGGTCTGCCATGCCAAACGTCCCAATGGGGAAAATTCCCCGCAACGGCCCCAGACCTTCAAGTGGTACGCCAAAAAGGGCGGGATGATCGTTGACCAGCCCATCGGCCGGCTTCCACCCGCAGAGAAAGTGAATTTCAAGATCATTCCCTTCACCGTCGAAACCGGAAAATTCGGTCGGATAGACTCGGACGAGTCGATCCAGATGGTCGCGGAGTATTTGCAGAAGGAAAGAACCCTCTCTCCCCTGCAAAAAACTCAGGCGCAAAGGGTCATTCACAAAAATATGTCCAAATTGCCGGCAAAATGCAGGGATTGCCATAACCAGCAGGAGTCGTACCTGCCTTTCGAAAAGCTTGGCTATACCGCGGCACAGATCGGCGAACTAAAGGGCACCGCCGTAGTGGGCATGCTCGAAAAATATGAAAAATTCTATCTTCCGCACCTCTTTAAACCGGTAGGCGAGGAGCCCGTTGACAAAAAGCAGGAAGCCCGCCCCTGGCTCCGGGTGGTGCAGTAATGACTGGGGCGGGAGGGAGCAGCCTATGACACGGCCGATGACCGGGAAGGGGAGCATGAGCATGCTGGTTATTCTCTTGCTGCTCTTTTCCCTTCTGCCTTTCACGGCGGCCGCCACCGGGTCGGCTGGCGTGGAGTTTAGCGGGGAGATAACCGGCGCTCAGGGGATCCCCTTCAACCAGCCCACCGACCTCGTCAGTGCGAACGGCAGGCTCTATGTGCTTGACGGCCTCAATCACCGGGTGGCGGTTTTCGACCTCGCGGGGAAATACCTTTTCCAGTTTGGCGGAGACTTCCATAGAGCCATAGGCCTTTGCGCCGACCAGCGGGGAGCGATTTATGTTGCCGATGCGGAAACCGCCAAGGTCAAGATATTTTCCCCTGATGGGGGTGCCAGCGGAGAATTTACCGCCAGCCCGGTCGGGAATAATGAAAAACCGAGGATTACCGACTGCGCCGTCTCGGCAAAGGGTGAGATATTCCTGGTCGATAATGGCAATCACCACATCCATGTTTACGACCGAAGCGGCCGCAGGCTGCGGTGGTTCGGCAATTTCGGGGAGAACAACAACGAATTCAGGCATCCGGCAACGGTGGCGATTGACGACAATGGCGTCGTCTATGTGGTGGATGTTATTAATAATCTGGTCAAGGCATTTTCCTCGACCGGAGAGCCTCTCCAGATGCTGGGAGGATGGGGCATTACCCCAGGCAAGCTCTTCCGGCCAAAGGGGGTCATGCTGATCAGGAACACTGTTTATGTATCCGACAGCTACACCGGCGCCGTTCAGGTCTTTGATGCCTCCGGCGCTTTCCAAGGCATCATGCAGCGCACTTCGGGCGAAAAAATCAGATTTGTAACGCCAACCAACATGACCTCGGCGGGCTCCCGCTTTTATATCGTGGAACAGCTTAAAAACCGAGTGAGCATGTGGCGGATGGGAGGAAAGCGCTGAGATGAGGTTTATCGCGGCTTTTACGACAGCAGTCTTCCTTGCCCTGGGGTCGCTCTCTTTGGCCTTTGCCCTTGAAGCCTCCTCAAAAAGAGAGTGCGCCGTCTGCCACGTTATGTGGATGGACGACTTTAAAACCGGCGAAGAGACCGTTATCCCGTGGATCAACACCAATGTGTTGATGAAAAATGCCTACGGGGTCGTAAGCGCAGAAGAGATGTGCTACAGCTGCCATGACGGCTTTGTCGTCGATTCCAGAGCCTCGTGGGCAGGCAAGAGGCATACGGTTTTCAAGAAGCCTTCGGCCAAGATGAAAATTGACGAAAGCAAATTCCCGCTGAGCGTCAAGGGGGAGATATATTGCGGCACCTGTCACAGTATCCATTCCGGTTCTTCCGAGGAAGTCGTCTCGTACAAGATGTTTCTCCGGATGGACAACCGTAATTCGGAGATGTGCAGAGCCTGTCACCCCAGCTATGACGCGGGCCCGGCCAAGGGCTTCCATACGACCCTGAAAGAGATAAAAGGGGGCTTTCCGGAGAGCCTCAAAAGGTCGGGGCTAAGACCGGCTACCAACCAGAAGGACGTCATCTGCAATTCTTGCCACAAGGTGCACGGCAGCGCGCGCGAATACCTGATTCCATCTGCGGCCGGGGTTTCGGTGATTTGCGGAGAGTGCCACCTGGACAAGACCGGCCAGGGGCCGGAAAGAAAGCTGCTCGCCCATAAGATAGGCGCGGACCTGAAGGATATCAAGCCTTCCGAGCCGTTAAAAAAGGCGGGCGCCAAATTTGAAGAAAATAAACTGGGCTGCCTTTCCTGTCACAAGGTCCACAAAGGAACAGCAAACGATATCCTGGCCTTGGAAAATCGAGATTCCGAGCTTTGCTTTCAGTGTCACGACAGCCTGAAGGTCGTGCGCGAAACCCCGCATAATCTGGCAATTACCGGCAAGGAACTCAAAACCGCCAAGGGCAAGTCGGTTCAGGAGGTCGGCACCTGTAGTTTTTGCCACGGCTCCCATGGCTGGGCCCAGAAGCTGAAGGGTGGCGAGCCCCTTGCCACGGAGGTGTGCGCCTCCTGTCACGGTATGAACCGAAAGGTCACCAAGGTGGAAATCAAGGGGCCATACAGCCATTCGCTGGGCAAAGATTCCGCAAAACTCACCAAGGGGTTGAAAATCGAGCTGCCTTTGTTTGCCGATGATTTTGGCGAGGGCAACAAGGTGTACTGTTCTTCCTGTCACGATTCCCATGGCAGCAAAAGCCTCAAGCTCAGCAAAGAAAGCGACCGGGACGAGCGGGGTCTGGTCAAGACCAAATTCCTCCGCGCGGAAAACAAAACCGACCTGTGCGGCAAGTGCCATCTCAATGAAAAGTATGTGAAGGGGACAGGGCACGATGCAACTCTTTTTGAAAAAAAATATGAGAACATCCGCAAGGAAGGCCCCAAGGAATCCGGCCTCTGCGGCACCTGCCATCTGGTTCATGAAGGCCCGACTCCCATCGGTTTTGCCGTGCCTCTGCCCAGCGGGAATTATCCGGCGGAAATAAGCAGGAACCCGGCCAACCTTTACTGCTTGTCGTGCCACGAGGAAGGAAAGGTCGGCGAAAAGAAGCTTACCGGGAAAATCAGCCACACCCTGGGCAAGAAGCCAAAAGAGGCGGAAGGGAAAAAGAAAGATACCGAAGTGAGCTGCGCATCCTGCCATCAGCCGCATCGCTGGTCGCCAACCCAAGAGGACTTCGGCCCCGGCAAACTGACCGATGGAGACCTCAGCAACAGCTTTCTCAGAATTGAGAACTCTAAAGGGGGTTTGTGCAAGGAATGCCACAAGACCGAATACCGGGTTTTTCAGAGCAAACACGATGTGTCGGAAAAGGAAAAGAAGGGGGTCTGCGAGTTCTGCCACGTTGTCCACCGGGGCAAAGAGGCACCCCTCTGGGCAAGAGATACCAGCAAATTCTTCCCGGAAGAAAAACCGAAAAGCAGGCGGTGCCTGGAATGCCACCGGCAGAATGGACCCGGAGAAAAAGCGCTCGTTAAACTGTACCGCCATCCGGAGAGTTTTCTGCTGGCAGATCCTTTGTTATTGGCAAAGGGTGATCTCCGGAAAGAGGGCAAGAGCCTTGATCTGGAAATTCATTGCCTGACCTGCCACGATCCCCATCTGTGGAGCGCCACCCTGCTGGAAGGAAGGGCCAGCCGCACCCTGTCTTCGAAGACCGCCTTCCTCAAAGCGGAAGACCCGGCAAAGACGAGCTGTGTCGATTGCCACCGGCAGGAGACGCGCTACAAATACCAGTACTTTCACACCGAGAAAGCACGGAGCAAGGATAACCCGTACTATGATCCGTCAAGACTTATCGAGTCCCTGAAGACTTTTAAAACGAGGCGGCGTGGCGAATAGACAGAGAACATTCCAGGAAAGCACCACCAATTAAAATCACTTGGTGGTGCCATGGGGATCGTGGCAACCCAAACAGGCTTGCTCGGCAGCGGGATTAACCGCATAACCGGCGATACTGCCATCCGCAGTGGCGAAATGGGTGTCCCAAATCACCGCCACGCCCTGAACGGGCCTTCCTTCCAAATCCGTGATGCCATGATAAGGCGTTTTGCTGGTATCCAGCAGATAGCTGTAAGTGGAACTGGCCGGATTAAAGGTAGCGGTAAGAAAAACCTGATGGCAGGCGGTACAGAGATTGAACTGCCGGGAATATTTGCTCACCGTCTGGCCGTTTTCCGCGCCAGTGGTTGCCGAAGCGCGGAGGATGCCGCCATGGTTATGGCAGGTTCGGCATTGAATAAGGGAGAGTGCCGGCAACCTCTCAACGTCGCGAAAAAAGGCGGTCAATTGTTCGCCGTCCATCCCGGCGGTTTCTGCGCCATATTGGCGAAAAACATCATCGCTATGGCAGCGGGCGCAAAGGGGGTAGTCGATTGTGCCCAACGAGGTGGCATGAGCGCTTTGCTGGTATGCGGCCAGAATATTGGCGGAAATCCCGGTGCCGTGCTCAGGGACGCTGGCCGGCAAGGTGCCATGGCACTTGCCGCAGACGTTGAAATCAGGCACTGGATTAGGATGATCAGGGATTATCGCCAGGTGGAGCGGGCCGGCGCCATGGCAATTTTCGCACCCGACCGCCGCCATCCCCCCGGCCGGAAGCGGGAGATCGCGAAACCAGGGGGCCAGGGTCCCGCCATCGCCAATGGGATCGTGGCAGCTCAGGCAGGCGGGGTCGGCAGTGGCATCAACCGAACCGGGCCGTCCATGCCGGGAGGCAAAGTAACTAGCCACCGGGTCGGGAGTAAGGGTTTCATGACAAGTCAGACAACGGTCGCTGCCGATGTAGGTGACGTTCTGATCATCGGTACTGAAAACCGGGATGGTGATGTTGCCCGCAGCCGGGTCGGCGCCGCCGCCACTGCAGGCAGTCAAAGAAATAAACAACAGGAAGGCCGATAAACAGGAAATACGGTTTGACTTACGCAAAACTGGTTCCATTCTATTAAGGTTTATGACAGCGGATACAGGTAGCGCCGCCGGAGGCCTTGCGCAACCTATCCGCTCGACGGCCTGCAAAGCCTGGACCATGTGGATTGATGCCGCCGGGACCGCCAATGGCACTGTGGCACCTGATGCAAGTATCTCCGCCGGGATGACAGGCCTGGCAGGTATTGAGACTACGCCGGGCCTCCCGGGCATGGTCCTTGCTCCAGACATGCATGCTCGGTGCGACCCCGCCGTGGAGGTGGCAGTCGTCGCAACGACTCAGGGCTCCCTGGCCCCGGTAATTGGCGTGGATCGCTTCGATGTCGCCGTTGATTCCCAGGTCAAAGACCCTCCGGTGGGAGGGGCTGGCCGCCCGACCGTCCCCCACGGTGTCGCGGCGGAAACTGTTGTGGCAGGACTCGCAGGAGGCCGGTTCGTGGCAAGTTGAACAAAGCCTGGGGTTGGTCCGAGCGAGCAAAGGGTGGCTGACCTTGAAATCACTGCGATGGACATTGACCAGACCACCGCCGAACTTGCCCATCTCCATGGCAGGCCCCTGGACATGGCAGTTCAAGCAGTAATCCTGCTGATGACAGTTGGCACAATCGATCTGCCGGCTTTTAGCGAAGGGACCGTGGGTGAAACCCCAGAGCGGGCCGTGGGTATTGCGCAGGGCGGGCAATTTTACCAGTTCGGCGAACTTCTGGTCATGGCATTGCCGGCAGGCCCGGCGCTCCGGCACAACGGTGGGGCTTTCCGGCAGATGGCAGGTGGTGCAGGGCGAACCGGGGAAAATCAGGTAGCGATGCTGATCATGGTTGAAGGTGGGGGCATAGTCCTGCTGGGCCAAGGCCGTCCACGATACGGACAGCAGAGCGAAAATGATCAGCAATATAGCGGCAAATTTCTTCATGTTAAGACCGTTAGTCTGTTCGTCTGCTGGATGATTTGGCGGGATAATTCTTCTTGCACCCAAGGGGTATAAGTTTCGTTTGAGCAGGCAAGCTGCTCAACTCAGCTTTAAATCTAACAGCCTGTTTAAAAAATCACGTTAACTCGCAGGGTGCCCCGATTCTCATAACCCCAGAAGCCATCGCTTTCAGCCCTCTCCAGACGGGCCTGGAGTTCGAGGTCGCGGCGCAGTCGGGCGGTGCAATAGGCCCAGTAGCGAGTGCTGATCGTATCGTCCTCGAATTCATCGAGCCGCCGCTGGAGGACATCTATTTCGGCGCCGAGCCCGGCCTGGATGGCCTCGGTCATAAGCCAGGCAGCCCGGATCCTGGCGCCGTGCAGATCCTGCCCATCCTTGTCCAGTCGCCAGATACCGCTCAGCGAACCGGAAAAACGGTCAGTCCGGATTTTTTCCACCCCGGCCTCGAAGACATCGGCAGCAGTGAAATCCTCGTAGATTTCCCGGCTGTAGCGCCCGAAGACCCGGTGGCCCGGGCCGAAAGAGTAGTTGGCCTCGGCCATGGCCTCCTGGTACTTGCTCACCGCAAAAACCGAATAGATCGAGGTGCTTGAAAAAACCGGCAGAGAATAGAGGTATTCCGCCCTTAAGCCCCATCGGTCGCTGCCGTGATAATTGCCGCCGACAAGCCCGTAGCTGACCCGGTCGGAAAGGCGGTCGTACTGGATTTCTCCGTAGAGATTCAAAAGCTTGCGGAAGCCGTAGTCGAAATCGGCTCCAATCAGCTCGGTGGCCAGATCGGCATCCTCCCGGCGTTGGGCATAGGAAAACCCGGTGAGCAGGGAGTCATCCATAAAACGGCCCCTCATCTCACCGCCGACAATGGTATCTTTGGCGTTATAACCGGTATAGAAGGCTACATCGCCGCCGCCGAACAGCCGGTAACTGAAGCGGCCGCCGGGCCGATAATCGACGGTCATCCCATCCATCAGGGAGGCGCCGGCGGTGATCGCGACAAACTGGCGCCCCAGGCGGATATCGACCTGGTCATCGAGCAACCGCTGTTTTTCGTAATAGGCGTAATAGAGCCGGCTGTCGGCGTTATCATCCTTGTTGGCCAGATCGGTACCAAGGCGGCCGTAAGCGTGGAAGCTCTGGCGTTCCTGCAGATTCTGGTCAAAATCCCGCAGGTTCAGTAGCAGGTACTGGTAGGCCGGCAGATAATCACCGCGACGGGATTCCTGGCGCCACTGGAGTTCGGTGGATGCCCGGCCGGAAACCTCGAGCCCGGGACTCACCCTTCTGGTGTAAACCGGCGGATCAAAGGCCAGAGCGGGAGAGGCCAGCAACAGGGCCAGGAAAATAGCCCTTGGCCAGGCTGCCGCTGTCATCCGGAGGAAATTGGAAAAATCTGTAGACATGGAGATTGGCTGCATTCAGGAGCCGCTTGTTTCGAGGTTATTTAACCTTTGTGGGCTTACCCCGCGATTGGTTACGTTCAATTCTGTGCCTTTCCTTGCGGCCCCTTATGCCGCTTTTGTTTTACAAATATCAAGGTTGTTTTTCACAACGGTTTGTTGAAATCGCAAAAAGTCGCGATTACAACGGTTGCCGCTGCGTAACCATTTGATTTTGTGTCGCGGACCTGTGACCTTTTTCCCTTTTTACGAGACCATCAAGATTTGCCGAGATAATTATTCCGCCTTGACCAGCCACCCACGCAATTCCCCAGGCATATGGCGCCGGGTGTGAATATCGGCGTCTACCTTGCCATCCCGGATGGCAGCCAGGAGATCAGCCATTTTTTTGTTGACCAGGACACCAGTGAGCTCCTTGGCGCGAATCACGCCGGAGCCCAGCAGGCCATCATGTCGCTCATTTTTTCCTTCAATGGGTTTACGATCGACCGGCCAGAGCCAAACCACCAGCGAGCCCTGATGATCCATTGACTTTCCCAGGCGCAGGTGAGCCATGTAGGGGGATTCCAGCCCCGACACCGTGATGGTGTAGGCCAGTCCGGCGCCATTCTCGACCACCTCAAACTCCGCCCGGCCACTGGCCGTGGTCTCCACCGCTTGCCCTTCATGGATGTCGGCAACCAGCAGAGCAACGAACTTTTCAGTTGTGGCTCCGGAAACCTGGGATACGTTCCGGCTGTCCGCCAGGGTTGTTGATGTTCCGCCGGTCACCAGCAAAAACAAAAAGAGTCCGAACAAAAACAAAATCCGGGAAGGATTCATCGCGGCACCTCTTATTTAATTTTTTATTACTTACAGAGCCGCTGTGCCTCGAGGGCCTTTGGTTCCTGAGGGTTGCCGGCCAGCGCCCGTTTTTGATGTTCAGCCGCCTCGGCGCACTGCTTCATCGAGGCGAGGGACAAGGCGGCCAGGCCGTGAGCCTCGGGCAGGTCCGGTGCCAGTTGGAGACTGCGCCGGGCGGTGGCCAGGGCCTGTTCGTAATTGCCGACCGCAAATAATCGCTCTCCCATCTTCAGGTTCCGGAGCGCCTTGGAATCATCGTTTTTCGGGTTCACCGTCGCGGCTGGATTCAGTTGCCGCTGCAGTTCTTCCTCACTGATCTTCCCCAGGGTTCGGAGCACCTGGGCCTTGACCCTGGCGCAGAAATTGATCTGGGCGTAGGGCTGGTAGGCAGTGAACAGACCATTTTGATCGGCGATACCGACTACCGGATGGAGCAGTGCCCCGAATTTGCCGTAGAGCGCGTTGCCGGTATCGATCAGGACCGGCCCGGGAAATCTGCTTTCGGCGACCATCGCCTTGACCGCTTCAACTGGATCGCGGTCGGACACCAGGCCCACCCAATGGACCGAATAAGAGGCCAGCTCCTCCGCGCATTTTCCCATCTCCGTCAAGCCGAGCCGCGAGGGCTCGGCTCCGGAGCGGAAGAAGATGAAAACATTAGCGCCTTTTTTCGGATCCAGCAGGCTGGCCTGGCCGCCATCTATGGTCGGCAAGGCCGTGTTATCGAGGACGTCCTTGCCGATCGTCAGGTTGGCGAAGGCCATGCTCTCTTCAGGCCAAGCCATCTGAGGCAGCAACAGGATAAGACCGCCGAGGAGCAGGGTGCTAACCAATCGATTTCGCATGGGATTCCTCCAACCTGTTTGCTGTTGAACCTGATTGTTCACATCACCCAGCCGATGGACGGGCAGGCTATTCAGAAACTGATGCCCAGGGAAGGCTCTCTTTTTCCTGACCCATTCACGCCATTATTTTTTAGTATTATCATAAGTCTTGGTCTGATGGCAGGTCTTGGTGCAGGAGCCACCGGTTTTGGTCTTGGTGTAATTAATCGGCAACATCCAGTTTTGCGGTCCAAACGGAACGCCATCGCGGAGCTGGTGGGGATTTTTTGAGGCATGGACCTCATGACAGGCGCGGCAGGTCCGTCCCCGGTCAGTTTTGTTGACATGAAGATAATGAAGATTCCGCGAGCCGTCGCGAAAGCCGGTGGTGGTAGTAGTCTGGGGGTCTGCCATGTTCTGGTCGTTGTGACAGCGGTAACAGAGAGCGTAATTGGCCGGGATATACGGAGAGTAGAAAAGAGCCGGATATTCGGCAACCAGCAGGTTGGAATTTTTGCTGCCGTGGGTCAGGTGGCAGGCACTGCAATCCTTGCTTTTCACCGGTTCGTGCTGGAAGGAATTGTTCGCCAGCAGCTTGGTAAAATTGGTCAAGAGGCGGCCATTGGCATCGAGCTTGTTGTCTTCGCTGTGGCAGGAAATGCAGAGGTCAAAGGGTAGTTTCTTGAGCAGATGCTGGACGTTGGAGGCATGGGGGGTGTGGCAGTTCATGCAAGCCCCTTTTTCGACCACCGCCTTATGCTGGACCTTGGACTCGTTAATCGTCTTCTGGATCTCGCCATGGCAATCCAGACAGAGAGTCTTGCCCTCGGCAAGAAGCAGGCTGTTATTGGGCGAGTTGTGGGGGTTGTGGCAGGAGGTGCAGCCCGCCATGACCGGTGCATGGACTACCCGGCTGGCTTTAAGCGCCTTCTCCATGTCTTCATGGCAGTTGGCGCAGAGCGCATTGACATCAGCGGCTATTTTACCGGGACTCTTGCCGGTTTTTTTCCCATCGACTGCCCCTTCATGGCACATAGAACATTGGCCGCTGGCGTAAGGGGCATGCGTAGTAAGCGCCTTGGCATCGTCGCCGGGCGCCAGCGGATTAACTGCGGCAGAACCCCGGAGCGGCAAAAAAACCCCGGCGAGCGTCAGCGCTCCAACCATTGCAACAGACCCGACAAAACGCAGTTTCAACATGATATCTCTCCCCTTGAGCAATGAGGTTAATGGCAAAAAAACTTTAAGCGATCACAGGGCACCACATCTTGCGGCGATCGGTCCGGCTCACGTACAAAAGTACGCATCGCCGTCCCGCTTGCCGCAACCTGCGGCACCCTGTGACCGCTTGTTCCGTGGTTATTTGACCTTTGGGGGTTGCCCCTTGATCGGTTACAAAAAAAACTTAGTTGGACAGTTAAGCTTTTTTTACTCGTTCTTTACACAATTTTATTGTTTGTAGTAGATGGGCGGCGCCCTTGTCAACCTAAAAAGATGCCCGCTATCTAAGCATAAAAGACTTCCCCAGAAAGTTCAGTGTTGCCCCGGTCGGGGTAATTTCTTCGAGTTGCAGCTCCCCGCTCAACCAATCCCCCTCGTGCAGCAGGCGGTCGTTGATCCGCACCAATCTACGCACCGGGTCGGGGCTGTGGTAGTGCATGCTCATGATCAACCGGGGCATCCGGTCGCGCAACTCCTTGGGCAAGTCCAGGTAGAGCACCACTTTTTCGCCGGGGTGCGCTTCCGGCTGTTCGCTGACCTCTGCCGTGATCGGGGCGGCGGATTTAAGCCTTTCTCCTGGCGCAAGATCCGTTGCCTTGCCATGATTCATTGTCGAGGTGGCGGTCGAGACTTCAATCGGTAAGTCCTCGGATAGATGGAGCGGAGCGGCACCAAAATCACGAGGCACAGGCGCCGCTTCTGGCTGCCTGGACTGGGCAGAGGAAGAAGGGACAAGCGTCGTCGGAGACATTTCCGAGGCTGATTCCATCCTGCCGGACAACCACCAGCCAAAGAGCAGGAGCAGAGGCAAAAATCCTGCCGCCAGCCAGTAAGGGGACCAGCCTGAGCGGCGCGACCGGAGGAAAAGAGTCCGTTGGCGCACCTCCTGCTTCGGGGTGTTCTTCTGGAGCCGTTGCTGCTCCGACTTCTTGAGTGCTTCCAGGATGAAGGACATCAGTTGGCTCCTTGCGGGAAAAGCCGTGGCCCTGGCAAGTTCCGAGCGATATTGAGGTGGATCAGGGTCATCGGCCCGAGAACGCCATCCGGCGTCAAACCGCTACTGAGCTGGAAACGCTTGAAAGCGCCGAGGAGTGCCCCCTCCAAGCGCACTTCCTGACCGGTTGCTTCATAGATTCTCAGTTCCAGCAGGGTCTTCGCCAACCACTCCACCGAAGCTCCCTCTCCCCCCGGCTTTAAAAGCCCCCGCTCTATGGGTGGTCTCTGCCAGAGTAACAGGTACTCTCCAAACCAGCGCGAGGCGATGGCCGAAAGGGCTAACTCGTGTTGCTTGCCGCCGGCGATGAAAAGGCCCCGGTCGTGCGTCAGCCCCGCCATAACCACATAAAATGGGATGCCATCATCACCATAGAGAGTCAGGATGGCCGGTTGGTTCATGTTCCGCAGCGTATCCAGACTGTCCTTGCCGATAAGGCAATCCAGGCCATGTTCAATGGCGGCTGAACAGTAATCGGTACGGTCAGCCCGGTAGGACAGTCCCCACAACCCGGCCAGGTCGACAAAGGCACTCTCCATGCTCTGGGAAGCGGCGAAATCCATGGGCCACCTCCTGGGCAAACTCTCGTCTGTCCCTTCAGGTAAGCGGATGGCCGCCTCCGGATTATTTTTCCCCAGAATCTGTTTCTTAAACGGCGCGGCAGAGCCAGTCTCGGGAGCGGATGGCTGGTTCTTCCAGACCCAGAGAGCGCCTACGCAAAGCAACAAAACAAGACCTGCCATACCGGCTGCCAGCGCAGCCCTCTTCCCCTTTACGGAGTGCGGCATTCTGCCAAGAACTTCCTGGGCGGCCTGGCGGAGAATGCGGCTGTCGACCTCCTGGCGGTCCAGGGTATATGCGCCAAGCAGGGCGCGGTCGCAGACCAGATTGATCAAGCGCGGGATGCCGCCGGTCAGCTGCCACATTGTCTTGTTGAGAATTTCAGGAAACAGGGAACGATTGCATCCGGCAATCGCCAGGCGATGATGCACATAGTAGCCTATCTCTGCTATATCAAGCGGGCCAAGATGGTAACGAGCGGTAATGCGCTGTGAAAACTGGCGCATTTCCTCCCGGTCCAAAATAGAGAGCAACTCCGGCTGGCCGAGCAGCACGATCTGCAGCAGCTTATGGCGGTTCGTCTCAAGATTGGTCAAAAGACGCAGCTGTTCGAGGACATCGGTGGAGAGATTTTGTGCCTCGTCGATGAAGAGTACGGTTTTCCGCCCATCCGCATTGGCTTCGAGCAGGTAGACGTTCAGCAGGTCAACCAGCTTCTTGACGCTGCCATGTTCAGGCCGGTCGATGCGGAGTTCGTCACAGATGGTCTCGAGCAGCTCGATGACGCTGACCTTGGGATTGAAGACGAAGGCAATATCCACCCCCTCGGGCAGCTGCTCAAGAAGACTGCGGCAGAGGGTTGTCTTGCCGGCTCCGACCTCGCCGGTCAAAAGAACGAAACCGCCGTCTCTCTTGATCCCGTACTGCAAATGGGCCAAAGCCTCGCGGTGGCGCTCGCTCATGTACAGGTAGAGCGGATCAGGCGCGATGGAGAAAGGACTCTCATTGAGGCCGAAATAGGAGGTGTACATCTGCCGAGCGCCTACCTGATCACGGGGTTGGCCAGAGTGCCGGTCAGGTGGAGCTTGCGGCCGCCGTCCGGCAACGGGGGACCGACAAGTTCAAGAAAATTGGCCATGGTCTGGTCTTCCTGGCGGCCTGGACGTACCGACAGGTCGAGATTGATCCGGCTGTTCCGTGGATCTTTGGTGGCCAGCATAAAGATTCCCTTGCCGGAAATTACCATATCGCCCCCGCTCGCTTCCAGCCGCTCGATGGTAAACGTACTCCCCTGACCGGTCATCCGCAACGAAATCTGTCCCAGGCGCAAGCCGGACGCATCGCCACTAAAGGCTTCGAGCCCCTGCAGCACGGCCTTCTCGAAGGTAATATCGACCAGGCTCTTGCTCGTATTTTTCAGGTGGGCAACAGAGCTGATCTGCCCGGTGGCGAGGATGCCGGCAAGGCTCAGCGGCGAACTTCCAGCCAGGGGGAAGTTTACCGGCAGGTCGGTGGCGTGCATTAGCAGCGGCCCACTCCGCTGCCAGCTGAAGGCAATTACTCCGCTGCCAGAAGAAAATTCGCCCTTAACCCCGGGATCTCCCGTGAAGAAGCTGGTCCATAAAGGGGAAAAGCTGAACCGCTCAATACTGCCGATGACCTCGGAACCATCAAGATCACGAATGACCCCTTTCTCGCCGGTCAGGGTCAGCAGCGGTCGCAGACCGACTTCGGCCAGCTCAACCCTGACCGGGAAGCGGGATTCAAGCTCGTGGACCAGTCGCTGCCGGAGAACCTCGTCCGGGAAGCCCAGGTAAACGCCAGCCAGCAAGCCGAGCAGAAAGATCCCGAATCCGGCCGCACGATAAAGGCGCAAAGAGGTCCGAGGGTTCCCGGGGGCCGGGGTCTCGGCGGAGGACTTGAATCGAAAACGTTTCATAAACTGCATCAATTTCTCCTGGTAGCGCTGACCGTAACGCCCAGATCAAGTTGGGCGACGTTGTCGAAGCGTTGCTTGAGGTGCAGCCGATCGACCCGCATCGGCGGGCTGGCCTGCTCTATTTCCTGCAAGATCCGCAAAACCTGCTCCAGGCCGAGTCTCTCCACCTTGAATTCGGTGGTTTCAATCCGCAGTTTCCCTTGCACAACAGATTGCAGCGGACGCATCAGGACAAGATTCTCGCGACCGCCAAACTGGCTGGCTGTCTGTTCCAGAAAAGTCAAGGGCGGGGTAGCTTCACGACGATCCAGATCCCGCTGTAATTTGCCGACCTGTTTTTTGAGAGCCAGGTAGTCGGCCTGTAGCTGCCGCACCTCTTTCATTTGCGCCTGGCGGGAGCTGATCCGGTTGTCAAGGCGTTTGCTGACGGCGTTGAAGGGCAGCAGCACGCCAAAAATAATCAGCAGCAAAGCGAGGATCGCCGCCCCGCCGGCAAGCGCATAACGTTGATTCTGATTCAGTGTTTTTATCATGCCGCACCACCTTTTCCGCGCAAAATCATGCGCAGACGATAACTGACCCGCTTGCCGTCCAGATCCATCTTCGATTCAGCAACCTCGACTTTCTCGAAATGGGGGGAATGTCGAAAAGTCTCCGCCATGCGATTTACCTCTTCGAAGGTGGTAGTTCGCCCGGAGATCCGCACTTCGTTGCGCTCCATGATGACTTCATCGACATCGATACTTAACGATTTAGGCATCTCGGAGAGGGTCCGCAGCAGTTGCAGGGAAGAAAGCTGCTCGGAGCCGATGATGCCGGATTCCTCCTGCAATTGCCGGATTGCGCTTTTCATCTGCAGGGGGACATCGACCACGGTTGCCGCCATTGGAAAGCTCTTCTTGTAGAGTACCATCATCTGCTGTTCCAGGATCCGGACCTGATGCTGCTTGTCGTAATAGCGCATCCCCATGCTTACCCCAAGCGTAATCATGGCGAGCCCGGCCAGACAGGCGATCATCACCAGTTTTTTGCGCAGGCCGGCCCATTCGCTTTTCAGGGCGAAGGCGCCCTGGCGCAGGTTGAAGGCCTGAGCTTTGCCGGTATCCGCCGCCCGCAGAGCAAGCGCCACGGCAGGCAGGAACGGGGCGTCGATGGTCTGCCCATTGATGTCGATGGAGAGAATTTCCACTTCATCCCGCAGCGCATTGAGAGCTGTCAGCAGCTCCGGGGTTGCCAGGGGGCCCATCAATTGCAGAATCAACCCGCCCGGCTGTTGGGTGCGCTCCAGAAGCGTGGCTTCCCGGTGGATCGCCTGGGCCTGGTCGGCCACCTCTATCTCAACCCCAAAGGGCAACTGCCGATAATCGCGCACCTCGCCGGCGCGAACCAGGGCCAGACTGGTTCCCTGCTCCATGACGGAAACCAGAATACCGTCAACCAGGAATTCTTTGAGACCGGCGACGTAGGCATACGGTGCCAGGTCCAGGATATGCAGGGGGATGCCCAGGGCGTCGAAGGAGGCTAGCGTTTCCGTCAGCAGGGGTGTATTGACCGCAGCGGCGACGGTGGTGGCTCCTGCATCGTTTCGAACCGGGGGCTGCATGACCGTAGTATAGTCATCCAAGGCAACCGGCAGCTGAGCGGCCAGTTCAAAAGGAATGGCGGTCGCAATTTTCCGCCGGTCGTGAAACGGAAAGGTCAGCCGTCGCACCAGGGCAGCACCTCCGGGCAGGCAGGCAGCCAGCCGGTCACCAAGATGAAAATCGCCGTTCAGGGTATCCCGCAACCGGGCCATCTGGGCCGCCGTTTCTTCATAAGGGATTTCCAGAACCGAAACGACCGAAAGGACGCCCTGTTCGTGGGTGAGGACAGCCAGACGCAGGGTGTGCCGGCCGATATCGACGCCTATCAATCGTTTTGCCATAGCAGTCAGTTTACCTTGTAACTATCCAGCAGCACCGCATCTGCGTTGTTATCAGCCTGTTCATGGGCACCAGCACACGTCGCAGGCTTCTGCCTAGCAGCTACAGCACTGCTGGATAGTTACGGTTTGGGTTGTTTATGCTCGTTTCCGGCCTTGAGCTGGATAGTCAGTTTACCTTTAGTAATAACAATCTGTTTCCCTGTTTGTCCACTTCGGCTTGCAGACGTCGCCGTCCGTCATTAACCTCAGCTTCAGCCTCAATCCGGTAGCGTCTACTCCGCAAGCCCAACTGCTCAAGGTTGCCGAGGGATTTAATAGCACTGTAGGCTCCGGGAGGAATAACCCCGTCAAGCTGTGCCAACTCCTCAATCGGCGTTTCCTGGCGATAAGCGATCAGGGTTGCAGCAACTGCCTCATCCACCAGAGGATCAAGGGCTTTGAGTACGGCCCCGCTGGCGGTGTTGATATTAACCGCCGGAAGGTCATGCAGGCCGACATGCGGTAAAATCCGGCGCAGGACTTCCGGGGTAAAACCCTTGATCAACGACAGTTCGTCCAAGGTATCCAGACGGCCGTTCTTGACCGGATAAGGTGGCGACAGCCCCTGGTAATAAGCGTCTTCGGCACCGGAGACCGGGATGGCAAGACCACCGGTGAGAATCTGCGTGTAAGGGGAGTTGCCGCTGTCCAGCCAATCGATCAGGTTGGCGGTCAACTCGGCCGGGTCGGCGAGATCGTCGAGTTCCAGAGCCACAAACAGTCGATAGAAGCGATCGACCATCAAAGTGTCCGGCGTATTCCCGCTGACCAAGGCGTTTATCCCCAATTTGCCGTCCTGGTCGATAATGCGCACAGTGATGAAGCCGTCATGGACCGGGTAATTGATGACCCCCTGGCTCCAGAGTTCTTCCAAGCCGTCATAGTGGTTGCGATCATCCTGGAGGATCATGCGCCCGGCGGTGATGCCTCCCCTTGCCAGATAATAGGCCCGGGTGGTATCGCGAAAGGTTTCGGTCAGGCGCAGATCGACCAGGGTGGAAAATGCCAGCTCGGTCAGTAACGAGGTCAGCAGAGCGACAATGGCCAGGACCACCAGCAGTGCCATTCCCCTGTTGGTCTTGAATCCGGGGAAAGGCCGAACATCGTCGCCTGTCCTGTGATCAGCTACGAATCCGTTCATTGCACACTGACATCCGGAATTTCAAAGGTCGTGGTAAAGGGGATCTGCCGTTGTTTATCAGCGCCGACCAGCAAGGAAATTTCCACCAGCTTTGGCAAGCCGTTCTGCCGGGCATCCCACTTCTCCTGCCAGCTATCGCCGGTAAAGAAACGCAAGGACAGACTGGTGACATCCGGCGCCAGCCGCATCATGCGGTCATCAACGGGGCCAGTCGCCGACTGCCTGGCCCGTTCGGCACGCAGCAACACCTGGCGGCCCTCCCCAGCCTCCAGATCCGGGGCCAGGCGATAGCGAACTTCGGAAATTCCGCTGCCGGTGGCACTTAACAGCGACACTGCCGTAGTGGTCAGCTCCAAAAAAGATTCGCCCTCGTCATTAACCCCGCCGCGAAACATGGTCGTCAGATCAGCGCTCCGGTAATAAGCGCCGTGCAGCTCGCGGCCGAGGCGGTCGAAAACTACACGGGCCATATGATAATCGGCACTGTCTCGTTCCAGGCGCAACTTGGCGGAATTTATCCCTCCGAAGATCCCGTATACCGCAGTCATAACGATGGCCAACATACTGACCGCCACCAGCACTTCGATCAGGGTAAAGCCGCGCTGACCCAAGGGCGGCGAAGTATCAAAACAGGAACGAGGTGATTTCGACAAGCTCATTACGCTCCTCTTTGCCCCAGAGTACCGTCACCGTAACCATCTGCACCGCCGGCAGGGGCGTGCTGCTGATAGTGATTCGCCATTGGTAGTCGGCAAACGGCTCGGCAAAAGTCCCGGTACTCTCGTTCAATTGCGCCACGCCGCCGCTGCGGGCTTTAAGTTCGCTCTCCGCCATCTTCTGCTGGGCCAGCAAGGTCGCCTGGGTCAGATGCTGCAGGCGGCTGTGTACCGCAATGGAGCGATTGCCCAGACTCAACAGCGCGACCAGAGCAATGCTGATAATGGCCAAGGCGACCATGATCTCCAGCAGGGTAAAAGCCCGTTGCCCGGAGCCGTTACAAAATAACTTGGACAAAATTATTAATCGTTCCTTGTACCTATCCAGCAGCACCGCATCTGCGTTGTTATCAGCCTGCTTATGGGCGCCAGCACACTTCGCAGGCTTCTGCCTAGCAGCTACGGCACTGCTGGATAGTTACGGTTTGGGTTGTTTTTGTTCATTCCCGGCATTGAGCTGGATAATTATCGTTCCTTTACGGCTCCTTGTGCCGTTTTGGTCATACGAAATGAGCAGGTTGTTTTTTAACCACGGCTAGATGTCTCGTAACCCTCGAAGATTTCCGCGGTTCCGGTCAACGGCATGAAATTGAGGGTCATGGCGTTTCCGCTGCCATCCTCAAGATGCACGCTGGTCTCCTCGAGCCAGCCGGAGGGATGAATCCGCACCGTCACCTCACCCGTGGTGAAAGTGCCCCGACCCGGCAACTGCAGATCTCGAAACCGGACATTGCCGGACAGTGCGGTCTCCCGGCCAAGCCCGGGAAGATCAGTGATCTCACCGTCGGCCTGGAGAATCCGGGCGCGATAGGTGCCGCTGTCCAGATTGAAAATCAGGCGGTGCTCCCTGCCGGTCAAAGCAGCCTCGTTGAACAGGTATTTGACCACGCCGTTCAAGCGCCGGGCGGAATAACCCACTTTGCTGGTCCCGGTCGCGCCGAACAACGGAATGGTGAGCAGGGAAAACAGGGCCAGCAACGTGACCACCACTCCCAGCTCAATCAGGGTAAATCCGGATTGATCAGAAAGATGTCTGAATCTCAATAAGTACCCCCGCCTACTCGTAAGCGTTCAGCAGCACCACATCTGCTTTGTCATCGGCCTGGTCCGCATACCGTATGTATAGAGCCCCTGCCCGAGCATCGGGCTTAGGGGCTTTTATCCAGCTTCGCTGGGATAGCGAACAGGCCTCTTGGTCGGACACTTCTGCCGACAATTGACACGCGCATCTGCGGCACTGCTGAACGCTTACAGTTCCGTGTTTATCTGAAATTTGGGTGCCCCTGGTGAACGCTTACGCCTACTCGATCTCCCAACTGTTGATATCCGCAGCAAACCCTTCGCCTCCCGGCTCATTGTCGGAACCGTGACTGATGATGTCGAAGTCGGTGCTGTTAACCCCCGGAGAAATATAGATATACGGCTTGTTCCAAGGATCGACCGGAACTTTTTTCAGATACCCTTCGATGCTGTAACCGGTAGGAATACGTCCAGTCTCAGGCTTGGTGACCAAGGCCTTGAGTCCCTGCTCGGTGGAGGGATAGAAGCCGTTGTCGAGCTTGAACAGGCCTAGCGATTCCTCGATGCTTTTTATATCAATCTTGGCCTTGGTCACCTTGGCCATGTCCGGACGGCTCAGCAAGCGGGGGACGATCATCGCCGCCAGGATGCCGAGAATCACCACGACCACCATGATTTCGATCAAGGTAAAGCCGCGGCAGGAACGATAACTTGGTAATGACATATTCAACTCTCCTAACAACTGTCCAGCTTACTGCCGGCATTGGCCAAAAAACACGGACACTAATTATTTGGTTTTTGTGATCTCAACCGAACCCCTGGCTTGCCTGGAAGATCGGCAGCAGAATCGCCAGAACCGCGAAACCGACCACCACGCCCATAAACAGGATCATCAGCGGTTCCAGCAGGGAAAGCATGCCGGTGATCGACAGGTCGGTCTGGTGTTCGTATGTGTCAGCAACCCGATACAGCATATCGTCCAGTTTGCCGCTCTGCTCGCCGGCGGCGGTCAGCTGAACCAGCATCGAGGGGAAAACTGCGGTTTCCCTTAAAGCGACGGCCAGGCTGCCTCCTTCCTGGACCCGCAGCCTGGCCGTCGCCACCGCCTGACGCAGCACATGATTGTCGAGCAGGTTACGCGCGATGTCGAGAGCCTTAAGCATTGGCACGCCACTCTGCAGCAAGGTGCCGAGGGTGCGGGAGAAACGGGTTGTGGCGATCAGCAGCAGCAGCCGGCCGAACACCGGCACCTTGAGCAGTATCCGATCAATGCGCAAGCGCCCGGCCTCGGTACGCCAATAACGCCGCAAGGCCGTAAAGCCGAGCCCCAGAGCGATAAGCAGCAGCCACCACCAGGCAACGAGAAAATCGACCAGATTGATCAGCAACAGGGTAGGCCAGGGCAGGGCCATTTCCATTTCCTGCAGCATCCGGGTGATTTTCGGCACCACGAACACGAACAAAAAGACGAGCACGCTGCTGCCGACCAGCGTCATCAGCACCGGGTAGGCCAAGGCGGCCTGGATGCGGGAGCGGGTCCGGTCCTGGCTCTCGAGAAAGTCCGCCAGGCGGTGTAAAGCCTTGTCCAGGGTGCCGCTGTTTTCCCCAACCTGAACCATATTGATAAACAAGTCGGGAAAAACCGTCCGATGCTTGGCCAGCGCCTCATGCAGCGGGTTGCCCTGGATGACCTCTTCGCGGACACTGGCCAGAACCTGACCGATCATCGACTGGTCGGATTGTTCGGCAACGCTGCCCAAAGCGGTATCAAGCGACAGTCCGGCAACGAGCAAAGTGGCAAGCTGGCGGGTTGCAGAGGCGAGTTCCGCCGCCGAGCAGCGTTGCATGATGGACCGCAGATCCGACCAGCGGCGGCGCGCCCCCAAAATGGAACTCTCGTGCAGTTTAGTCGGAAAGATTCCCCGTTCGCGCAACTGCTGGCTGACCTGACCAAGCCCTGGCCCGTCAATTCGGCCGGAAACCTTGCGGCCCTGGCTGTCCAGCCCGATGTATTCAAACAGCGGCACCTAGGTCTCCTCCTGGGTAACCCGCATAACTTCCTCGATGGTGGTGATGCCCTGCAGCGCCTTGGCAAGGCCGGAGGCCCGCAAGGAGCGCATGCCCCGCTCAAGGGCGGCTTTCTTGATCGTAGCGGCATCCTTGTTCTGCAACAGCAGTTCGCGCACCGTGTCATCCACCTTGAGCAGTTCATAAATGGCGATCCGGCCCCAGTAGCCGATCTGCATGCATTTGTCGCAGCCCGTGCCGCGAGAGAAGGTGGCTCCGGCCGGCAGAGGACTCTCCCTGGCAATCTCAGCCAGCAAGGCCTCGGGCGGCTGGTATGTTTCCTTGCAGTGCGGGCAGATGGTTCGCACCAGACGCTGGGCAATGATGCCGACGATACTCGAGGCGGCAAGAAACGGCTCGATCCCCATCTCCACCAGGCGGGTCAACGCGCCGGCCGCATCGTTGGTGTGCAGGGTCGAAAACACCATGTGGCCGGTCAGGGCCGATTGCACGGCGATCTCAGCGGTTTCGCGATCACGGATTTCACCGACCATGATGATATCCGGATCCTGACGCAGAATCGAGCGCAGGCCGTTGGCAAAGGTCAGGTCGATCTTCGGGTTGACCTGGATCTGGCCGACCCCCGGCAACTGGTATTCGATGGGATCTTCAACAGTGATGATATTCTTCTCGCGATTGTTCAGGCGAGTCAGGGCGGTGTACAGGGTGGTGGTTTTTCCGGAACCGGTGGGTCCGGTGACCAGAAAAATCCCGTGATTATTGCTGATCATTGCCTCGAACGGTTGCAGCAGGTCGCTTTCCAGGCCGATCTCCTCGAGAGTCAGGATCCCCGCAGCCTTGTCGAGCAACCGCAGCACCACGCGTTCACCAAAGGCGGTGGGCAGGGTCGAGACCCGGATGTCCATGTCGCGGCCACCCATGCGCACTCGGAAACGGCCATCCTGGGGCAGCCTTTTTTCAGCGATATCCAGCTGAGCCATGATCTTGATGCGGGAAACAATCCCGGCGTGCGCCTTGAGGGTTGGCCGGAGAACTTCGTACAGGATTCCGTCGACCCGGTAACGGACAATCAGTTCCCGTTCGAAAGGCTCGATATGGATATCGCTTGCCCGTTCCTTGAAGCCCTGGGTGATCAGGCTGTTGACGAAGCGGATGATCGGTGCCTCGTCGGAGCTGTCAAGCAGGTCGCGGGGCTCGAGAGACATGGCCAGCTCGCCACTGCCGCCATCAATCTCCTCGATCACGGCCCCGGTGCTGCCGGCCTGTTTTTCATAACCGCGATGGATGGCGCGCAGGATCTCTTCCGGGGTGGCGACCCAAGGTTCGGCAATGGTTGCGGTCAGGGTACTCAGGTCATTCAGCGGGCGGGAATCCAAGGGGTCTGCCACGGCCACCCGCAAAACGCCGTCTTGCTGTGCCAGGGGATAAATCCGGTATTCCTTGGCAAAGGCGATGGGGATCATCTCGAGCAGACCCTCGGCCGTCGACTCCTCCGGAATCGACTCCAGGTAGGGAAGTTCAAACTGAACCGCCAGTCCCTTTGCCAGGGTCGCGCTGTCCAGCGCCTTCATCTTGAGGAGGATCTGGCCGAGACGCTCGCCATTCAGCTCCTGTTCCGCCAGGGCCGCCGCAATTCGTTCCTGAGGAACCATGAAATCATGATGGAGTATTTCACCAATCCGCCGCCAGTTTCGCATGATGCTCTGCTTTCCGGGATGAGATGAGGTCATTAGTTGCCCTGCTGGCCTGCCGCCGGGGGGGTTTGACCAGGAATCCCGCTTTGCGGCGGGCTGACGATCGAGGTATCCGTCAGGATCCCATTCTGGCCGGCGGAGTCACCAAAAAAATTCTCCGGCAGGGCATTGCGAACCTTGTCGGTCAGGAAACCACTGGCCGCCTTCTGGTTACGGCTGGTAACCGTATCGAGATCATTAGAGTTCTTGATAATCGTCGGATTGATAAAGACCAGCAGGTTGGTCTTTTGCTTCTTGGTAGAAGTACGCTTGAACAACCAGCCAACACCAGGGATATCTCCCAAAATCGGGACCTTGGTAACCGAGTCGGTGACATTGGTATCGATCAAGCCGCCAAGAACCACGGTCTTATGGTTTTCCACCAGAACAGTGTTGCGCAGTACGCGCTTGGTAAAGGTAGGCCCGACCTGATTGGGGTCGCCAACCGTGGAACTGGACGGGGCGATATTCGTGATTTCCTGATAAACATTAAGGCGAACAAGGTCGCCCTCGGTGATCTGCGGCGTGAAGCGCAATTTCAAGGCAACATCCTGACGTTCCACGGCAACGCTCTGGGTCAGATTGGTACTGCTGGAGCTGGCACTGTTCACTCCGGTCAGCCGCCCGGTGATGATCGGCACGTTGGAACCAACAATAATTTCAGCTTCTTCATTATCGGAGGTGAGCAGACGCGGCGCCGAAAGCACATTGACATCCGTATCGGTTTTCGACAAGTCAATCAACACCGAAAGGGCCGGAACGGAAATCGGGGTGCCGGACGGACCGGTAACGGTAATCGGTTTGGCAAACCCCCCGACCAGCAGCCCTTCGATGGCCTGGGTCAAAAGGTCGGGCACCCCGCCACTGCTGGTTGTAAGAGCCGCACCAAGACCGACCGGACCGGTATTTTGGTTACTGCTCCCTAAAACGACACTATTACCATTAATGCTCGCAGCGCCCTGTAATGAGGCTCCGAGCCGCTGGGTAGCATCCATGGAGAGTTCGAGGATCAAGGCCTCGACATAGACCTGTTTGCGCTTGATGTCGAGCTTATCGATGACTTCCTTGATCGTTTTGTAATCATCCAGGCTGGCATTGATGATCAGCGAATTTGTTGGCTTGTCGGCGGTAATGGTCAACGGGCCAGTGGACAACGGCCCGGTGCCCGGCAAGCCGGTGGCCGATAAGCCGGTGGCCGATGTCCCGACGGGCTGGCCATCCCTTTTAACACCCCCTGCGCCGGTTTTGACCCCGGTAAGAATTTCATTAAGGGTCACCGCCAGGGTAACCGCATCGGCATTTTCCAGGTAACAGAGATGGATGTTGGCGCGGGTCCCGTCGATTTCTTTGTCCATCCGGGCAATCAGGGTTTTGATGATCGCCATGTCCTCCTTACTGGCCATGACGATCAGGCAACGCCCCGCGGCATACGGGATAATCTTAAGGGGGGCCTCAGTTGCAGCTGAGGTTCCGACCCGCCGCTTGACATCTGGCTGGCTCATGACCGCCGTTAGGGCCTTGGCAATATCGTCGGCCTTGGAATTCTCCAGGGCAACAACCTCGATGTCGCTTACACCTTCCGGCTGATCAAGCTCGTAAATAATCTTGGCGAGGCGTTCGATGTTGGCCCCTGTATCCGTAATAATCAGGCTGTTGCCGGGCGCATAGGCGGAAACATTGGCCGTGGGCGGCATCAGTGGGAAAAGGACGGTGGGGGCAACAACTGCCGCGTCGAGGTATTTCAGGCGAAAGACCCTGGTGATGACCTGCTCGGTCACCTTGCTCCCGCCGTTGACAACAGTCGGCAGGCTGGATTCCTTGGCGTTCTTCAGGGGGACGATCTTGTTGGTATTGCCCGAGGGAACAACGGTAAACCCTTTAACGTTTAGGACCGTAAGAAACAACTGGTACGCTGCATCCAGGGTCATGCTATCCGGCGAGATGATAGTGGCTTTCCCCTGCACAGTCTCATCGTAGAGAAAGTTTTTTCCAGTCAATTCGCTGATGGTCTGAATCAGGTCTGTCAACTCGACATTCTTAAAATCAAGAGTGACCCGCCCGGCCGCGGCCGGTTTTGTTTGGCTCTGCGCAAGGGCGTGGACGGGAACAAAACATAAGGACAGAAACGTTATCCATACCAGCATACGGGAAAGAATCGACGTGTTCATCGGAGAAAACTCCTATTGGATTTCATATGAAAAACTCATAGGTTGATTATTGCGTTCGACGGCAATGGTTATCTGACGCGCTTCGCGCAACTGCTGGATTATCTGCAACCCCTTTTCCGGGCTGTCCAGTCTGGTGTTGTTGACATCGATGATCACATCACCTGGCTGCAAACCCAGTTTGCCCAGCACCGACTGGGGATTGATTTGCTGGACCAGAAAACCGTTTGTCTTGCCCGCCACCATGCGCGGCTGCATCTGAACAAGGCGCATTTGCGCGGCAAAATTCTTCCGCACCGATTCCCCCATGCTCCGGGAGACCAACCAGCGGTTTTTGCCGACTTCCCTGATATCCCCAGTGGCGCCATCAGCAGAAGGCTTGGCGGAAGGAGAGAGGGGCCCTTTCTCCTGCAAAACCAGAGTAGTCAAACTCTGGTCCGGGTACCTGATCTGTACCTGGTTGCGAAGGATTTTCTCGATGGTCCCGTCGCCGGGGACCTTGTCGCCAAGATGATAAAGCTTCAGTTCGTTGTTGGCTTTGAGCAGGACGATGGAACGTGCGGCGGCGACGACCGTGCCTAAGAGTTTGAGCTCGGTACGGGCTACGGCGGCCAAGGCATCCTTCTTGGTTGCAAGGGTCATGGTCGCGGTGGCAGATCGACTGGTTGCATCAAAAATATTGTTCTGCAGAATCAGATTAAGGCTGGTTTCTATATTTTTCAGCGGCTTGACCGCAACGGCCTGTCGGCGAGTGGGTTGCGCGGTGATTTTCGGACGCAGGTTCATCTGCAGAACGGTATCAAGCAGATGCCCGCCGGCAAGCCCCAAAAGCGCAAGCAGGACCAAGCAGGCAGGTTTGTAAAAGCTGTGTAAAACACTCAGCATCTCAAATCCCATGGTCAGTTGAGTCGTAACCGTTCAGCAGCACCACATCTTCGGACGATCGGCCCGGCTTACGTACACGAGGTACGCAGCACCGGGCCGCTTGTCCAAATCTGCGGCACTGCTGAACGGTTACAGCCCGGCGGTTTTGGTACTTTGGTGACCGCCCAGTGAACGGTTACGTTGAGTCGCAACAAGATGGCCCCTCAACTCTAATGAAAGAACATTGACTTCCGTTAAATATCAAAGACAGTGGGGTGGTCGACTCTGTGTTCCTGACAATACAGCAAAGATATTTATCATTACCGGCAACTCTTTGCCACATAATAATTCATGTTTGTCCCGCGACTATGATCTCAAAACCGGATCTCTTGATCCTGATTTAATCTGCTTACTCTTCTTCCGTTCCATTACCCGGAATTTCTTCCTTATCACCGCTAGTAACTGCGTGCGAATGCGCCGAATTTTTCCCTTGACAGCAACAGGCCTTAAGGGTAAAAGTGCCGGTTCTGTAAAAGACTGTCCATCCGGCCCCTGGACCAGGGGACGTTATTAATGCCGGTTTTCCAAGGTATGGTGCCTTGACCGGCACCAGGTATAACCGCGCAACTGCATGAATGGAGTGGAAGATTTACCATGAGAGACATTACGAAAGTCCGCAATATTGGAATCAGCGCCCATATCGACTCGGGAAAAACCACCCTGACCGAGCGCATTCTTTTTTATACCCAGCGTATTCATGCCATCCATGAAGTTCGCGGCAAGGACGGGGTCGGCGCCAAAATGGACTCCATGGAACTGGAGCGGGAGCGCGGCATCACTATCTGCTCCGCCGCGACCTATTGCGACTGGAAAGACCATGCCATCAACATCATCGACACCCCCGGCCACGTGGATTTCACCATCGAGGTTGAGCGGGCTCTGCGCGTACTCGACGGCGCGGTGCTGATTCTCTGTTCCGTCGGCGGGGTGCAATCTCAATCCATTACCGTCAACCGGCAGATGACCCGTTACCGGGTTCCCCGGGTAGCCTTTATCAATAAATGCGACCGCACCGGCGCCAATCCGGACAAGGTCATCAAGCAACTCCGCGAAAAGCTGGGCCTCAACGCCGTGCCCATCCAGGTACCCATGGGCCTTGAGGGCGACATGCAGGGCCTCATCGATTTGGTCCGGATGAAGGCCGTCTATTTTGACGGGGAAAACGGCGACAAGATCCGCGAAGAGGAGATTCCCGCCCAGTACCAGGAGGAATGCGACCTCAAGCGAGAAGAGATGCTGGACGCGGTTTCCATGTTCTCCGATGAATTGATGGAGGCCGTACTCGAAGGCACCCCCACCGAGGAAATGATCATGGCCGCGATCCGCAAGGGCACGCTGGACCTTGAATTCACCCCGGTGATGATGGGCACCGCCTACAAGAACAAAGGGGTGCAACTCCTGCTCGACGCGGTGGTTTCCTATCTACCCTGCCCGACCGATGTGGAAAACTTTGCCCTGGACCTGGACCACGAAGAAGCCGAGGTCAAGGTAAGCAATATCTCCAGCGACCCCTTGCTGGCCCTGGCCTTCAAGCTTGAAGATGGCCGGTACGGGCAGCTTACTTACGTGCGCACCTACCAGGGCACTCTGAAAAAAGGCGATTCCATCGTCAATGTCCGCACCGGCAAGAAGGCCAAGGTCGGCCGCCTGGTGCGGATGCATTCCGACGACATGGAGGAGATCGATGAAGCCGGCTCCGGCGATATCGTGGCCCTGTTCGGCATCGACTGCGCCTCCGGCGACACCTTCACCAGCGGCTCGGACTACAACTTCTCCATGACCTCCATGCATGTGCCGGAGCCGGTTATCTCCCTCTCCATCACTCCGGTGGATAACAAGGCCCAGGACAACATGTCCAAGGCCCTGAACCGTTTCACCAAGGAAGACCCCACCTTCAAGACCTATGTGGATCAGGAAACCCTGGAAACCATCATCTCCGGGATGGGCGAGCTGCATCTCGACGTCTACGTCGAGCGGATGAAGCGCGAATACAAGGCCGAGGTAACGGTGGGCGCCCCCCAGGTTGCCTACCGCGAGACCATTACCCAGCGGGCCGATTTCAACTATACTCATAAGAAGCAGACCGGCGGCTCCGGCCAGTTTGGCAGGGTGGCGGGTTACGTCGAGCCCCTGGAAGAGGGCGAATATGAATTCGTCGACCAGATCGTCGGCGGCTCGGTGCCCCGCGAGTACATTCCCTCCTGCGATAAGGGCTTCCAGAAGTGCCTGGACAAAGGCGCGCTCATCGGCGCCCATGTCACCGGGGTGCGCTGCGCCATCAACGACGGCGCCTCCCATGCCGTGGACTCCTCGGATATCGCCTTCCAGCTTGCCGCCATGGGCGGTTTCAAGGAGGCCTACCTCAAGGCCAAGCCGGTGATCATGGAGCCGATCATGAAGGTCGCGGTCGAGGGCCCAACCGAGTTCCAGGGCTCGATCATGGGCAGCCTGAACCAGCGGCGGGGCATGATCATCGGCACCAACGAAGAAGACGCCTACACGGTCATCGAGGCCGAGGTGCCGCTTTCCGAGATGTTTGGCTATTCAACCGACCTTCGCTCCTTGACCCAGGGCAAGGCCGAGTTTACCATGGAATTTGCCACCTACCGGCAGGTGCCCAAGAGCGTGGCCGAAGAGTTGATTGTTAAAGCCCAGAAAAGTAAAAAGCAGTAACTTTCGGGGTTTTGTCCAATTTCGGTGTCAAGCTGATTTAATTAACCGATCACGGGGGGAGTGCCCCGGAAGTCAAATAACCACGAAATAAGCGGTCACAGGGTGCCGCAGGTTGCGGCAAGCGGGACGGCGATGCGTACTTTTGTACGTGAGCCGGACCGATCGCTGCAAGATGTGGTGCCCTGTGATCGCTTACGATTTAATGATGCACTCGCAAAACAAAGGATACCGCCATGCTGAAACAAGAGCTGATTGAAAAAAATCCCATTCGCCACCTGAAGGGTGAAAGCGACGCCCAGGAATCCAGCCGGATGGGGCTGGTAATGGCCCGGGCCGGCGTGGGTAAAACCGCACTGCTGGTCCAGATCGCCATGGACAGTCTGTTAAACGACAAGCAGGTTGTTCATGTCAGCGTGGGCCAGAGCCTGGACAAAACCAAGCTCTGGTACGACGATATGTTTAAGGATATCGCCGAAAGCTGCAAGCTTGACAAGGCTGGGGAAATCCATGACACGATCATGCGCAACCGGATGATCATCACCTTCAACGAGTCCGCGTTCAGTCTGGCCAAACTGGAAGAGCGGCTGCATGACCTTGTGCAGCAGAATGTGATCAAGCCGAAATGCATGGTGGTTGACGGCTTTGATTTCGGCAAAACCGACCGCGCCGTGCTGGTAGGAATGCGGGAGATGGCCAAGACCATGGACCTGCAGATCTGGTTTTCCGCCGTGTGCGACGAGGGGACAGACAATCTGGGTGCTGCCGCGGCACCCGCCCCCTGCACCGGGATGGAGGATCTGTTCAATACCGTTGTCCTCCTGCAGCCTGTCCCGAAAAGCGACTGTCTTGACCTGAAGGTCCTCAAGGGATCGGCGGCGGTCAGCAAATGCGGCAAGCTCCTCAAGCTCGATCCCAGAACCTTCATGATCAGGGAAGACTGCAAGTAACATTTGCCTGCGCAGTACAAGGATGAATTCAAGGTGGACGGCGCAAGCTGGCCACCTTTTTTTATTGCTGCAACCCGTACTCCCCGGCCCGGCCGAACGGTTACGTCCTGTACCTTTCCTCTTTTGGCGAGTCCATCTTTATTGACTTTTTCCCTGAGATAGGGCTAATCTTACTGAAAATTCAACAGTTGAGATCCCATGAAATTCAGACCGTGCATCGACCTCCACCAGGGCCGGGTAAAACAGATTGTCGGCTCCTCCCTCTCTGACGGACAACAGGGGGGACTGACCACCAACTTTGCCTCGGACCAGCCGGCCGCCCATTATGCCGCGATGTACAAGGCGGACCGCCTCTTGGGCGGCCATGTGATCATGCTGGGTCCGGGCAACGAAGCTGCGGCAGCTGAAGCCCTGCAAGCCTTCCCCCAAGGCCTGCAGGTGGGTGGCGGCATCACTGCGGCCAATGCCGGCCATTGGCTGGATCAGGGGGCAAGCGAGGTGATTGTTACCTCGGCGGTGTTTAAGGACGGGGTGGTGCATGAAGACCGGCTTAAAGAGCTGGTCCGGGGTGTGGGCCGGGAACGTCTGGTCCTTGACCTGAGCTGTCGGAAAAGGGGGGGTGAATATTTTATCGTCACCGATCGCTGGCAGAAATTCACCCAGGTGACGGTTTCCGCCCAATCTCTCGAATATTTTGCCAACCACTGCTGCGAATTTCTGATCCACGCCGTTGATGTGGAAGGCAAATGTGCGGGCATAGAAGAGGAGCTCACCGCGCTGCTCGGCAGATGGAGCCCGCTCCCCACCACCTATGCGGGCGGAGTGCAGAATCTTGCCGATCTCTACCGGGTCAAGGAACTGGGACAAAATCGTCTGGACGCCACCATCGGCAGCGCCCTGGACATCTTCGGCGGCGCCGGGATCACCTATTCGGAGGCGGTGGCCTTTAACAGACAGGAAGGATGCCGGCCTTGAGTCAGGTCAGCGACCAGCACCAATTCGTCGACAATGCCGGAGAAGGCGAACGCTTAATCCTCCAGGTGGACAGCGATCTTTTCCGGGCATTTCGTAAATGTTCAGCAGCACCGCATCTGCTTTGTCATCGGCCTGCTCATGTGCACCAGCACACTTCGCAGACCTCTTTCGCGCATCTGCGGCACTGCTGAACGTTTACAGTCCAGTGGTTTAGCCACGTTTTTTGTTCCTGGTGAAAGATTACGGCTTTTCAACGCTGCGTCTGGATCATTATCCATGAAACAGGCAAGCCAAAAATCGTGATCATGAACGAAATGGTTCGCGATTTTTTGATCAAGCACGATTGTTGACTGCCCTTTTCTTGACCGCACGGCAAGCCTCAGCTACTATGTCCTAAACGTAACCCGTAACCATAAATGGATGGATTCCGCTGATGCCAGCCCCCCCCTTGACTAACGAACAGCGCTTTGCGCTGATCCATAAGTATATCGAGCGGATGCCGAGCCTGTCCACCACGGTGACCAAGGTTCTGGAGGTCTGCAATCGCCCCAACACCTCGGCCAACGATTTGAACCGGGTTATCGCCCTCGACCCGGTCCTGACCGGACAGGTGCTCAAACTCATCAACTCAGCCTATTATTCCCTGCCCAATCAGATCAATTCCCTCACCCGGGCAATCATCATGCTCGGGATCAATACCGTGAAAAACCTGGCCTTGAGCACCGCGGTCCTGGGAACCATGGGGCAAAAAGACTCATTTCGCTCGCTGTCCATGGATGCTTTCTGGACCCATTCCCTATGTGTGGGGGTGATGGCCAAGGCCCTGGCCGGTCTCAAGGGGATCCCCGGCATGATGCAGGAGGAATTCTTTGTGGCCGGGCTGCTCCACGATGTGGGAAAAATCCCGCTGAACAACTGTTTCGCCGAAGAATACCGGCAGGCCCTGGAGCTAGCCGCAATTGAACAGGGGCCGTTGACCAGAGCCGAGGAGATGCTGCTGGGCTTTAATCATGGTCAATCCGGGAAGATGATCGCCGAAAAGTGGCAGCTTAACCTCGCACTCACCGAAATACTTCGCTTTCACCACAACCCGGAAAAGGCCTCGACCGATAACCGGCAGCTGGTTGGTGTGGTGGCCCTGGCTAACACCTACGCCAATCTCTTTGACATCGGTTCCGCCGGAGACCGCTACCCGGATTTGTCCAGAATCAACGAGCTTCTCCGCCAAGTCGGCCTGAGCTGGCTTGAGCTTTCAAGCCTGCACCTGGTTGTGCAACAAGAAATCGACAAGGCCCGGGTTTTTCTCCAGGTCGCCAGGGAAACATTATGAGCATAAAAATCAAATTCTGGGGAGTTCGGGGCTCCATTCCCTGTCCTGGCCCAAAAACCATGAAGTATGGCGGAAACACAGCCTGTATCGAGCTGCGCTTCCCGGAAGTCAATCGTCTCATCATCATTGATGCCGGTTCCGGCATTAGAGAGCTGGGCAATTTCATGATGGCCAATGATTTCAAGGCCGGACCGATCAGCACGGATGTCTTTCTGACCCATACCCACTGGGATCACATCATGGGCTTTCCCTTTTTTACCCCCATCTATGTGCCGGGCAGCACCATCAAGGTTTATGGCCCGGTCAGTTTTGAAGGCGACACCCTGGAAAAAATCGTGGGTGGTCAGCTGACCTACCGCTACTTCCCGGTTCGCCAGGCAGAGCTTGCCGCCAAAATTGAATATCTTGATCTCAAGGAGGGGAAATTCGATTTGGGCGATGGCATCACCGTGACCACAAAATACCTGAATCATCCCATCCTCTGCCTTGGCTACCGCTTTGCCTATCAAGGGAAGGCGGTCTGCACGTCCTATGATACCGAGCCGTTCCGCAATGTTTTCTGCACGGATCCGGAAGACCCGTCCTATGACCAAGGCATGGCCGCCGAGGGCGAACTGGTGGCCCAGGAACAGAATGGCGCTCTGGAACAATTTTTTTCCGGGGCGGATCTTCTGGTGCATGACGCTCAGTACACCCAGGAGGAATATACGGCCAGATTTATGGGCTGGGGCCATTCCTCTTTCGAACACGCCATTGCCGCGGCCAAACATGCCGGCGTGAAAGCCCTGGCCCTGTTTCATCATGATCCCATGCGCACCGATGACCAGATCGACACCTTATCGGAAAAATATTGTGCCCGGGCAGGGCAGGGCGCCACGGAAATTTTCTTTGCCAGGGAAGGAACGGAAATAGAAGTTTAATTTTGGAGGCTTAAGCATTATAGTTTTTCAACAATCATGTCGATGAGATTATGACAGAATATCAAGGAGAAACAATAAAGTCCGACAGAAAAACCGCCACGAACGGGGGACGACGATGGTCATTTCCGATGAAATCAAATTTCCACGACCCGCAAGAATCGGTCCGTATCGTTTGGAAAAAAAGGTCGAGCCCATTGACGGATTAGCCCCGGTGGCGCGCATCGGGGCCTTCAAAAGAGACTGGCAGCGGGACAGGGAAGGGCGACATCGGCAAGAACAGGATTTCCTTTTTTCGTCCGAGGAAAGCTCGGTGCGCCGGCTGGTGGAACAAGTCAACACCCACTTGAATAATCAGAAAATCCTCCTCCATCTTGTCCTCACTAAAGACGAACGCGGTTATTTTCTTGATGTCTACGACTGCTCCGGCAATGAGCAATGCTCCATCATCGGTGATGTGAATATTGACTTGAATGATTTGCCGGCTCTCCTCAGAAACCTTCAGCAGGAATCCGGCATTCTCCTCGACACCATCTCCTGATCCATTCCTTCCCCTCATTTTCCCACATTTCCTCTCATTTTTTCCTATTGAAATCTGGATTGAAACATGCTAACAATGCCATTCCCATTCTGAATGGTCATTCAGGATATAGGGATTTTCCCCTAAAAAAACAGGGGGTTCCAGAGGGTAAATAATGCTGTTGCAAGAAATGCTCATCGAAAACAAAGGCGAGATTCTGGAGGTTTGGGTCGATCGGGTGCTGGCGACCTACCCGGAGGATGGCGCCAGGATCTTTAAAAAAGAGAAGAACCAGTTTGCCAACCCGGTGGGCTATGCGGTAAAAAGCAGCCTGTGGGAGGTCTACGCACTGCTTTTTGAGAGCGAGACGCTCGAAGGGCTTGTCCCCGCCTTGAACCAACTGGTCAAGATCAGGGCGGTACAGGAATTCATCCCGTCCCAGGCCGTTTCGATGGCCTACAAGCTGAAAGAAGTGGTCAAGGATTTCTATCACCGGGAAAAACTGGCTGACCATGAAGGCTGGCTGACTTTTGAGGAAAAGGCCGACATCCTGGCCTACACCCTGTTTGATCTCTACATGGCCAGCCGAGAACAGCTGCACAAGACCAGGCTTGAGGAGTACCGGCGGGGGAACCCCCTCTTGAGCGAGGGGGGATGCTGCCCCTCCCGGCTTTTGCCAGGAAACAACGCGGAAAAGGCGAAAACTCTACAAAACATTCTTTAAGCCGTCGTTAAAAAATAGCCTGCACGATTGTGACCTCGAAAGTGGTTGTGCGCTCCCGGCATAAGGCGCACTAACCAAAGGGCTCAAAACCGTAGCGGTTATTTCGTAACGACTCCTAAAAACCATGATGTGAGGTGACGGTAAATGAGAATTATCAATCCATTAATCGCAGTGCTGGTGCTTGTCGTGGTTGCCTTGGTGGCCGCCCAGGTGCCCGGTGGGCAGGCGCTGGTGGGGATCATCTTGCCCTATCTTGCCTTTGCCGTCTTTTTGGGGGGCGTTGTCTACCGGGTTGTCTATTGGGCAAGCTCTCCGGTTCCCTTCCGGATTCCGACCACCTGCGGCCAGGCGAACTCCCTGCCTTGGATCAAGCAAAACAAGCTTGACTGCCCGTCAACCAAGGCCGGGGTAATCGGCCGGATGCTGCTCGAGGTTTTTCTGTTTCGCTCCCTGTTCCGCAACACCAAGGCGGAAATGCACGAGGGCCCCAAACTGGTATACGGCTCCAGTAAATTTCTCTGGCTGTTCGCGATTTTGTTCCACTACTGTTTTCTGGTCATTGTTCTCCGGCATATGCGGCTGTTCATGGACCCGATCCCTGCTTTTGTCGCAGCCCTTGAGTTCGGGGACGGTTTCATGCAGATCGGCACCCCGGTTTTCTATCAGACCGATGCCATCTTTCTCGGTGCCCTCGCTTTTCTTTTTCTCCGCCGGATAACGCTCACCAACATCCGCTATATTTCGCTGCCCGCTGACTATTTCCCCCTGTTTCTGATTATGGGTATCGGCATCACCGGGATTCTGATGCGCTACTTCCTCAGGGTTGACGTGGTCGCCATCAAGCAGTTGGCCCTTGGTCTTGCCACCCTTTCCCCGACCATCACCGGCCAGATCGGCGCGATCTTCTTCGTGCACGTTTTTCTGGTCTGCGCCCTGCTGATCTACTTCCCTTTCAGCAAGCTGATGCACATGGCCGGCGTTTTCATGAGCCCCACCCGGAACATGATCAATAACAACCGGATGGTTCGGCACATCAATCCCTGGAATGACCCGAAAATCAAGCCCCATTCCTACGCATCATATGAGGATGAATTCCGTGAGTTCATGGTCGGGGCGGACATCCCGGTCGAGAAAGAATTGCCCGCTCAGCCTGCCGGGGAAGAAGCAGCAAAAGCGGCCGAGTGAGCCTGAAAATCTCTGAGAAGGAATGACGACAATGGCAGATACCAAAGTAGCACAGATGAAGGAAAAAGTGGTCAAGGAGCCATCCTTGATGACTGGCGCCGTTCCGGCAAAGGATTGGTGGGACGTGGAAGCCGTTTTCAAGCCGGGAAATTACTGTTATCCGGCCAAAAAAAGTATCGTTGAATATCACAACAAGAGTCTGCCTGGAATTTTCGGGGTTCCCCGCGAGTGGGATCCGGAAAGCGATGACTGGCACCTGCCGGAAAACTGGAAGGAGATCATTCTCAACGGACTGAAAGAGCGGCTTGACAAATTCCGTTCCTTGAAGATCTTCATGGATTGCTGTGTGCGTTGCGGGGCCTGCGCCGACAAGTGCCACTTTTTTCTCGGCACCGGCGATCCGAAAAACATGCCGGTTCTGCGGGCCGAGCTGCTCCGCTCCGTCTATCGCAATGATTTCACTCTGGCCGGCAAGCTGCTGGGCCAGATGGCTGGGGCCCGGCCCATGACCTTCAAGGTGCTGAAAGAATGGTTCATGTACTTTTATCAGTGTACTGAGTGTCGGCGCTGTTCGGTGTTCTGCCCCTACGGCATCGACACCGCCGAGGTGACGATGATGGCCCGCGAACTGCTCCATCTGGTGGGGGTGGGAACCAACTGGATCCTGGAGCCGGCTGCCAACTCCAACCGGACCGGCAATCATCTGGGCCTGCAGCCCCACACTTTTAAAGAAAACGCCGAGTTTCTTCTGGACGATATCGAGGAAGCAACCGGGGTTCGCCTGCAGAATCTCAACTTCAACCGCAAAGGCGCCGAGGTTCTCTTCATCTTCCCCTCCGCCGATGTGTTCGCCGAACCGGGCATCTTCACCTTTATGGGTTATCTGCTCCTCTTTGAGCACATCGGCCTGGATTACACCATCAGCACCTACACCTCGGAAGGCGGCAACTTCGGGCTCTTTACCCACAACAGCTTGATGAAAAAACTCAACGCCAAGATGTACGCCGAGGCGGACCGCCTGGGGGTCAAATGGATCCTGGGCGGCGAATGCGGCCACATGTGGCGGGTGCTCCACCAGTACATGGACACCATGAACGGCCCGGCGAACTTCCTCGAAGTGCCCAAATCTCCGATCACCGGCACGGTGTTTGCTAACGCCGCCTCCACCAAGATGGTGCATATCAGCGAGTTTACCGCCGACCTGCTCCACCACAACAAGTTGAAACTCGACCCCAGCCGCAACGATCACCGGACCGTCACTTACCACGATTCCTGCAACACCGCGCGCGGTATGGGACTGCTGGAAGAACCCCGGCATATCCTCAAGAGCGTCTGCAACAATTTTCACGAAATGCCGGAAAACACCATCCGCGAGAATACCTTCTGCTGCGGCAGCGGTACCGGCCTCAACACCGGGGAGATCATGGACCTGCGGATGCGGGGCGGCCTGCCCAGGGCAAATGCGGTCCGCCATGTGGCCGACAAGCACGGGGTCAACATGCTCTCCTGTGTCTGCGCCATTGACCGGGCAACCCTGCTTGCCCTCAATCAGTACTGGAATCCTGATGTCGAAGTGTGCGGCGTTTCCGAGCTGGTGGGCAACGCCCTCATTATGGAAGGTGAAAAAGAGAGGGAAACGGATCTCCGTTTTACGCCTCTGGCAGGAATGGAGGGCTGATAATTATGTACGGGAAAGGAAGAATCATACCTGCGTTGATACTGTTCTTGGGCCTCATGACCTCCCCGATGTGGTATAAATCCGGGGATGCCGGCAAGATGCCCAAGCCGGAAAAACCGAAGGACTATACAGAATGTGTTGCGCCAGCTCAGTACATGCGAACCTCGCATATGGTGCTGCTCAACCAGTGGCGCGATGATATCCTGCGCGAAGACGGCGCCCGCATCGGGAAAACCGCCAACGGGACCGAATATGTACGGAGCCTGCAGAATGGCTGCATGAAGTGTCACAGCGACAAGAAAAAATTCTGTGACACCTGCCACAGCTATGCCTCCGTAAAACCGTATTGTTGGGATTGTCATCTCCAGCCGAAGGAGGCGATGTAACATGGATAGCAAGAGAAGAGATTTTTTGAAGATTGCCGGGCTCACCGCCATTGCCGGCATTGCCGCACCCTCGGCCTTTAATACCCTGCTCAAGGGCGAAGCTCTCGCCTCCGCCGGTCCGGCTGCGAGCGGCCATGGCGCCGCTGCCCCCACCGGCAAGCGCTACGGCATGGTCATCGATGTCAAGAAGTTCACCGAGAATCCCGGGCTGGCGGAACAATGCGTAACGGCCTGCCACACCATCCACAATGTGCCGGACTTCGGCAACAAAAAGGATGAAATCAAATGGCTCTGGGTCGAATCCTACGACCATGTTTTCCCCGAGCACAGCCAGGACAAGCGCCCGGATGGACTCAAGGGCATGCCCATTCTGACCCTGTGCAACCATTGCGAAAAGCCGCCCTGCGTCCGGGCCTGCCCCACCAAGGCGACCTTTAAGAAAAAGAACGGTATCGTGGCCATGGACTATCACCGCTGCATCGGCTGCCGGTTCTGCATGGCCGCCTGCCCGTATGGCGCCAGGAGCTTCAACTGGCGCGACCCGCGCGGCAAGGATGCAAACGGCCGGCCTTTTATCAAGGCGGAAAACCCAAAATTCCCCACCAGAATGCGCGGGGTGGTGGAAAAATGCAATTTCTGCACCGAACGGCTGGCCATCGGCCAGATTCCGGCCTGTGTGGAAGTCGCAAGCCAAGCCAAGGGCCTTATCTTCGGGGACCTCAATGATCCCAACTCCGAGATCAGCCAGGTACTGAAGACATCCTTTACCATCCAGCGAAATCCTGCAATAGGGACACATCCATCCCTCTTCTATATTATTTGAGGTGAAAGATCATGATTGAGAAAGCATTAAAAGGAAGCACGGGGTACTGGGTCTGGATGCTCTTCCTGCTCTCCCTGATGGGTGTGGGCGCTCTCAGCTATGTCCAGCAATTCAACTACGGACTCGGCATCACCGGCATGAGTCGGGATGTGACCTGGGGGGTATATATCTCCCAGTTTACCTTTCTGGTCGGCGTTGCCGCCGGCGGCCTGATGCTGGTGCTGCCGTATTATCTCCATAACTACAAGGCCTTTGGCCGCATCGTCATTTTGGGCGAGTTCATGGCCATTGCCGCCATCGTCATGTGTCTGATGTTCATCATCGCCGACCTGGGCCAACCCATGCGGGCTCTTAACGTCCTGCTCTTTCCCACTCCCAATTCCATGCTGTTCTGGGATATGATCGTTTTGAACGGCTATCTGATCTTGAACATCCTCTGCGGTTGGGTAGTCCTGCACTCCGAGTACAAGGGAATCAAGTACCCCAAGTGGATCAAGCCCTTTATCTACCTCTCCATCCCGTGGGCGATCAGCATCCACACCGTCACCGCCTTTTTGTACTGCGGTCTGCCGGGACGGCATTTCTGGCTCACCGCCATCCTCGCCCCCCGTTTTCTCGCCTCCGCCTTTGCTGCTGGTCCGGCTCTGCTGCTGATCATCGCCATGGTCCTTAAGCGGGTCACCAAATTTGACGTGGGCCGCGAGGCGCAGGACAAACTGGTGACCATCATCGGTTATGCCGCCATGCTCAACTTTTTCTTCCTGGGCTGTGAATTTTTTGTTGCCTACTACAGCCAGATCCCCGGCCACATGCACACCCTGGATTACCTCTTCTGGGGCCTTGGCCATGGCGATCAGGTCTTCAACAATCTGGTCCCCTTCATGCGCGCCTCGGTGATCATGGGGCTTACAGGTATCGGCCTGATTTTTTACTCCCGGGTCAAGCAATGTGATGGGCTGCTGGTTATTTCCTGCCTGCTCATCTTCATTTCCTTCTGGATTGACAAAGGGCTCGGCCTGGTGCTAGGCGGTTTTGTGCCAAGTCCCATGGACTATGTAACCGAGTATGTGCCCAGCTTTCAGGAACTCGGCGTTACTGTAGCTGTCTGGGCCACAGGCGCCTTTATTCTCTCCATCCTCTACAAGGTGGCGATCAGCGTCAAACTCGAGAAGGAAGCCTGAAACAGGGCTTTTTAGCTCTTTGCCACATAGGCCGGTCCCAAGGCAAGCTCCCCGCGAGGGGGCTTGCCTTTTTCATGCCGGCCCTTAACCAAGGCCAGGAAAACAGCGGGGGGGGGGAGAAGAAGAATAGGGCCTGGCCCCGGATGCGGGGCGAAAACGGTATTGCTTTCTTGGCCCGATCGTTCTAATATCTCTCGCACATGGCGCCCGTAGCTCAGCCGGATAGAGCACCGGCCTTCTAAGCCGTAGGTCACAGGTTCGAATCCTGTCGGGCGCACCAAAAAATACCAAAAAACCAACCAGTTGTAACATGGTTGGTTTTTTGTTTTTATGCTGATTTGGCTTTTTTGAGAATGTCAGTGTCCCATATTTGTCCCATGGAAACCATTTATATCCCATAAGTGGAAATCAGAACAAGTGCCCCACTGTCCCACCCATGTCCCAGAACAATGTGGCTAATTTGCAACGGTCTGCATAATGCGGGTGATTATCTTCGCTTTCTTTTCAAGAAAATAAGGCAGCACCAAGCCAAAGAAATAGTACGCCAAACCAATAACGGACAAATAGGCGCACACTTTATTGGCAATAGGATCCGAGAAATGCCCGGTCAGGATTATTACCAGGATTAACGGCAGGGAAACAAGCACCTGCAGCAGCGCAAGAACTCTGGAGCTGAAAAAGAACCCTGGTTTGGCTTGGCGATACAGCTCATACATTCTATTCGGTTCCACTATCTCTTCCTCCATCACGAAATTTAATAAGACGCAAAGTCTTCTCGGCAATATCGCCCTCAAGTTCTCCCCTCTGCAGTCCGGCAGCATCTTCTTCAAAATACTCATACAAAAAAACAAGCAGCTCAGCTTTGGTTTCAGGAGATAGCACCCGCAAATCCTGCATCAATTGGCCTTCGACGGTAGCGATAATCGTCTCTAAAAGTTTTCCGTCAACCGGCCGGGCTTCACCGGTCAGAAGCCAGTTAATATTGACGCCAAGGCGGGCTAAGCCCGCAAGAACCTTCCCGCCAGGAACCTTTTCGTTTTTTTCATATTGGCCAATAGCAGTAGCGGACGAGCCAATCTTCCTGGCTATCTCCCCCTGGGTAAGATCCAAGCGAATTCTAATTGCACGCAAGCGCGCTCCGAGATTTTCCACATTCCACTCCGGAAAAAGTTTGCTTTTATAAACTATAGTGTATATATTACACATAATGGCATCGCATAGCACCATTTTCTCATATTTTATACCAGGAGCATAAAAATGCAACAGAAGAGTATGTTTGAGCTTTTGGGAAATTATCCTCCATTGCTTTCTCTTGCGCAAGCATCGGAAATCACGGGGCTTTCTCAAAAAACATGGAGAAATTGGCTAACAGCCGGGCAATGTCCAGTACCCACTGTACGAGTCGGCAGAGCAATCCGGCTGAAGCTTCATGATCTTGCAGAATGGATAGATTGCGGTGGCAGTGTTTTGCCAGAACAGCAGAAACGAAGACCCGGCCGTCCGAAAAAATCCTCGAAGGCATAGGAGGGTGCCGTGTCAATCCGTCTGATGACGGCGGTATGGAGCACAGATATGCCGTCAGCAGGACGCAAACTGGTCGCTTTGGCTCTTGCTGATATTGCGGATGATGAAGGAAGGTGTTGGCCATCGGTTCGGCACATCGCGAGGAAATGCAGCATGGATGAAAGGTCCGTTCAGCGTCACCTTCGGGATTTGGAGCGAGAAGGACTTATTGAACGGCAAGACCGTCCGGGGCGGTCCAGGATTTATTGGCTGAGAGGCGACATTCTGTCACCCCCGTCAAAGTGTCACCCCGTAAAAAATGACAGGGCGGGGCGACAAAATGTCACCCCGCCCCCCCCAAATCTGACACCCATACCCACCAATACCCTGAACTATTTACCCCCCACCCCCAAAATAGAAGCGCAGGAGGTCGAAGAATATATTCAGGCCGCACTACGCTTTGATTGTCGCGACAAAGAAAAGTCCTTGAATTTTTGTTCTGCAGTTCGCAAAGCCATAGCCTTAGAAGGAGGACAGCTGCTCCCAGAACGGCGCGCGCAATTGTTGCGGTGGCGGCAGCAATTAAATGGGCAATCGGCACCTGTTGTTACTGTTGAAGCACGATTCGCTGCATTTGAGTCTGCCGCCGATACTGAAGAGTATTGGGCGCGGTTTTCTGGTCAAAAATGAACACAATAGGCAATCTGTGAGAATCTATAAATAAGAAAAAATCCCTTTCTTTCAGTATGTTGAGCATATTTAGTAAACAAATCAAAACAGGCAATGAATAAAAATAAGATTTTTTATGTAGCGTTGCTACAGGTGCGCTTGAGTGCGTTGTGTCCTTGTTGACCGACCCACCACACACCACCCATGGGACTGGCAAACCGAAGATTTAGCCCTTTCACCCCGAGGTTAATGGCACCTCCCTTGCGTGATCGTATCTGTAATCGGTTATTTTTAATGTACCAGGAATTATACCCCTGAGTTTTGATGCCCTGGTAAGGCGTTAACCGGTTCGAAAATTTTGGGCCTGTGTGCTGAATGCGATATGGAGCCTCGGTGCTCGGCACACATAAATGAAGAAGCTCTACAGGAGCGGAGCTGCAACCGCTCGGCATGAGAATGCCGCAAAAAGAGCATGTCATCTCAACCAGTTTTTTGGACAAAAAAGGTCAGGGGTAAATTATGGGGCAACACAGATGGCCACGGTCTTTGCATTCGCAGGCCGAAGCCGTTTTCCAGGGCATCAGAAATTTCCGGCAGACGAAAGCACAAAGCCTGCTTGGATTGCGCTCCTGCGGCTCCTGGAAAATCTACAGATATGAAGCCCACCGTTTTGTCCGTTACATGCAGGAAAAAGGACGAGTCAACCTGCTGGACACCGCTGGGGTGACCGAGGACATGGCCGCTTATCTCGCGGAAAAACTTGCTCACTATGTCTTGCGGAAAAGATCACGCCAGACCATGGAAACGCTGCTTGCCGCGATGGGCAAGCTCCAGTACTCGATCAATCACTACATAGAGAAACATGGCCTTGCTGTGGCCGTCTTGGAAACAGAAAATCTGCGAAAGGAATTCTATGCCCGGAGCAAAGTCTGCCTGCATAAATCAAGCAAGGTTTTCGGCAACCGGGCATATCCGGATCCAGTCCGGCTTATCGAAAATATTGCCGATCAGACCTTCCAGTTACAGGCCTCGTTGCAATACGAAGGAGGCCTGCGGGCCGAGGGAGCCGGGGCGCCAAGTAACCGCCGGCTGCAAAATCCTCTTGTCAAGAAAGGGTTGCACGGCATCGGCAGAGACCCGGCCACCGGTAATCAAGCCGGGGTCGTCGCGGTCAAGGAGAAGGGCGGGAAGGAGACCGAGCACTATATTTCCCTGGAAACTTATAACCGGCTGGAAAGATACATCCAGGACCATGGCCGGCTGGAAAGCGATTATGCCGCCTATGTGGCGGCAATCAACCAAGCAGCCAAGAAGACCGGGCAATACGCCCCCGGCCGCGGCAGTCATGGCCTTAAGCATAACTTCGCACAGGAGCGGTATCTTGAATGTATTGGCCATGGGATGTCTCATGAGCAGGCCCTCCAGCAAACCTCTCTGGAAACCGCACACTTCCGGATGCGGGAAACCTTGACCTACACCAGCGGATAAACCGATCGTGGACGACATGCTTAACCCGATTACCGGCCTCACCGCCAAAGAGCGGAAAAGATTATTGTCTTGGGTGGCTTCCCTGCCTGAGGAAAAGGTCATCGGCATCTTTCAGGATGGGGTTAAAAAATCCTTTCAACTCCAGAAGGAGCGGCCTGATCTGTCCGGCAGGGTCAACAAGTATTGCGCTTTTATCGCGGCGGCGCGCCGGGCCGGCTGGGATACCATAAAGGGCAAGGGATACCGGGTCGCTCAGCAGGAACAGTATCAGGATTTTTCACATCTGAGGCACGCCAGGGCAGCAGAGCTGCTTCAGCGGGGGCGCACTCCCGTTCTGCGAAGAAAGGTGCTTGCTTATTGGGGAGAGGTAAAGGAGCTGAAAGAAGAGGGCATGGGCTTTCGGCCGATTGCCGCCTACCTGTTAAAGTCCCGCAAGATCAAGGTCTCGGCGTCATACCTGATGAAATTGTGGCACGAGGTGGAAGGGAATGATTGAGTTCGAGCTCGACGGAATCAGGATTGAAATTGGGGTCGAAATGGAACGGCACGATTACAAGGACGCTAATTGTCGCGGTAGGACACGCTTTGAGCGGCGCGTCACAATTTATGCGGGATTCTGGAATTTCCCCGTCCGGGGAAACATGCAGGAGCTTTCCTACATAAAAGCTTCCCTGACATATTTCATGCAGGGCTATTGGAGACGCTCCGGCAAGGATGGCGGCAGAATTGATCTTGTCAAAAAAATTGAGCGAAACTCAGAGTGCGAAGACAACCGGATTCTGTACTTTGTCGCCCGCCAGAAAAATAAGAGAAATTTCCTTCAGATATGCCTTGAGGAAAACGGCGTCATTACCAACCAAGTTTATCTCGACGGCCAAGAAGTCCTCATGCTGGATCTGGCCATCGGCAAGGCAATCCATCTGTTGACTCCGACATCTGGCCAGCGGGATAGCGGATACTACTAAGAAGGAGAGCATAGCATGTATGACGAAGGGCTAGAACAGGTTTTCCACGACAAAATTCGGGAAGCGTTTACAGGTGGAATGAGCGTGATCGAAATCGCCAATATCTTCCGGCACAGGCGGGTGGAGTTCGTCCATGGGGTGCTGCGAAATGCCGGCCTTATCCCCCACATGCCCAAAGACGAATATCACCGCCGGTATGAGATTGATGTACGCCTACAAAACGAGCTCAGAAAAAAAGGGTATTCTTTTGGCCGATGGTGCCTGAGCTGGAAATTCGATCCGACAGAGGCCACCCTCTCACTGCAAAAGCCCCCAGATGAGGGAATAACGGCGGTCCACAAGGCACTGTGTCGTGATTTCCCGGAGACCTACTCCGAGATGTACGGGGAAGCGACTTCCCCGAAGAAAATATGGTCCATCGCAAGCGAGTTCGAAAAACTTTCGGTGAGCATCACCTGGGACAAAATCCAAAAACGCTATATTGCCCAAGTAGTAGAGTCCCCAGAAATTGTTGGAGACGGCATCAATTGGGACGATGCCTTGCAAAACATGAAGCAGGTAAACCGCCTCCAGAGACACATCAAAAGGTTGGAGCTTGCCACCGCAGGCATGCTTGCTACGGAATCAGAGAGGGGCCTTACTCAACCACCGCCTTGAGCAGGGCATCCCTGGCGTCAGCGTAGAACTGGATATCGATTTTGGTAGCCATATCATCGGATAAGTCAATGAGCTGACGGCGGCAGGTTACCGGCATCAGCAGGACACTGGCGCCTTTTTCGGCGGCAATTTCAGCCAGGGCCACCGGATTGTGAACCGGTTCGATGGAACCGCCAAGGTTGATTTCACCCACCACGATCAGGCCGCCGCGCACGCTTTTCCGGAGAAGCGCGGTGCCCAGGGCGATCAGGGCGGCCACCCCCAGCTTGGCCCCTGACTTGGCAGCATCAAAGGCCCGCAACTGCACGGTGAACTCATGCTGACGCGGTTCTTTGTCTCCTACCAGTTGCGGCGCCCGGGCATACAGGTTCTGCTCGGCGCAGCCCATGGATTCGCGAAAGGCGGGTGGCACCGGTTTGTTGAGAATTTTCAACCCGCTCCCTGCTCCCTCATTGACCTCAATCCGGTACAGGCCTGGATGTTCTTCATCACCGCCGGGGCTGATGCTCCACACTTGGCCGGGCTCCAGGGGATCGCTGCCAATGCTGTTTTCGCTTTGCAGTTCCGGAGTGGCAACGAACTTCTCCACCCCGTCCGCCCCCATAACATAGCTGAAATGGGTGTTGCGAAACTCGGCGGCCCCGATCCGCTTCTGCTGCTCCTTGACTCGGCGACGGGCCTCCAGGGCGATCCGCACCGCCCACTCCAGGTCCTCTTCCGGCACCTGGTCGTCATTGCCGGGATAAAGCAGTTTCAGCAGGCCACTCACCGTCTTGTTCACCGCATTGGTGTCCCGGCCGGAAAGCGCCCCCCCATAAAACACCCGGTTTTGCAGCACACTCAGCCGGCTCTGGTTGCGCAATTGGCTCCAGCACTCGGAAAGAAAATCACTGACCAGACCAAAATGGCTGGTCAGCAATTCCTTGCTGATCTTGGGGACATCCCAGCCGGGCAAAAAGGCATGAATCCGGTCCATAAAGGCGGTATCGTCCCGCATCTCTGGCGGCAGGGGGCCGAACAGGTGGCTGATCCGCTGCTGGTGCTCCACATCCACTTCGAAGTTGCCCACCAGGACGATGCTGCCGTCGGCCCGGATGCTTTCCTTGCCCCGGCTGAACTCGCCGGACTCCATGTAGCCTTTCATGATGTTGACCCCATCCTTCTGGTCGAAGGAGACCCCGGAAACCTCATCGAAGCAGACCACATCATATTGGCAGACCAGACCCCGCCGACCGGTGCCCATGTGGACGAACATCCTGGCCACGGTGGCCTTACCGCCGGAAATCAGGTGGGAGTATGGAGAAACCTGCTGGAAAAGATGGCTTTTGCCGGTGCCTCGGGGGCCAAGTTCAACCAGATTGTAGTTGCGCTCGACAAAGGGCACCATCCTCAGAAAAAGGGCATTCTTCTGGCGCTCGGCCAGCCCGGCCGGCTCCATGCCGATGGAGCGCAACAGAAAATCCTTCCATTCTTCGGTGGTGAAATTCTTACGGGCCTCAGCGAGTTGATCCAGCACATCCCGTTTGGAGAGCTGGATTTCGCGCAAGGCCTTTATCCCGAAAGGCCGGCCATTCTTCTCCTGGGCAATTACCTGGTCATAGTCGAGAGTGATTTCAGCGTAGAAGCCGCCGGTCAACATCCTTTCATGGCGACTGACCAGTTCGGCCTCGATCCGGGCATCGTTCAACCGCAGGCTGGGAAGGGTGGCCAGATAGGAGTCGGTCTTGGCATCGAGACGGGCGGTGATCAGGTCGATGATCTTGACTTCCCCCTGTTCCCTGGCCCGGGACTTAAACAGCTCTTCTTCTCCGGCCTTGACCGTGCGGTCGGAGAGCTGGCGCTGGACGATGGCCAGGCCCTCGTCAATCTCATCCTGAGCGATGCTGGCGCAGTAGCGACCAAGGAGGAATTCGACCACATAGGTCGGCACCGGAAACTGGCGGCTGAAGGTCCGGACCAAGTCCTTTCTGACCAGGTAGCCATCCAGGGAAGAAGCTGCTTTTTTGTCAATCTGATCCAGAGCTATCATTCTTTTTCTCCACCAATAACCGTGGCAACTTGAGCGGCAAGTGCGCCACCGGGTGCGCACAGAACCAGGACCGCGGGCTGTCCTTCCAGCTCTTCGTCCTCAACAACCACCGAAGCGGTGCCGTTGCCCTTCAATTCCTTTACCCCAACCACCACGCTGAAGGCCGGGTCTCCGGCCTGCCTGCGGATATCCAGCGACAGGCCGTTACAATCGCCAGTCACCGCCACCGTGCAACGCAAGCCCTTCCAAACGATATCGGTAAAGACGAGCGCGCCTGCTGCGCCGCAAGCCTCGGCCGACCGGCTGACGGTAAGCTCCAAAACCAGACACTCCTGCAAACTCAAGCCACCGTGGGCGTATTCCTCCCCCTGCCGGTAACAGGAAATCCCGTCGGCCAGGGCCACCAACTGCTCCGGATTCCAATACCAGGGATACAGGCGCTCATCGGTGGCCGCCCCCTGTTTGATTGCCGCACAGCGGCCCCATTTGCTGTCAACCAGACAGGCGGGCAGCTCCGTCTTGGGCAGGCCGTCGGGCAGCAACAGCCAGCCATGATCGGTTACCACCCGCACCTTTTGCCAACCGGCATCAAGCAGGGCAATGATCCGGTCGCGGATCTCGATGAGGAGGGGGTCAAGATGCCTGGCGATCTTCGCGCCTCGGCTGTGGCCTTCGTGGTCAATATCGCCGAACTCGCACCAGGCCTTGCCCTGTCCGTCGCCGTTCTCGGCCCGGTCGAGAATCCGCCAACCCTGTTCTACCATGATTTTCCGCAGCAGATAGGCGGTCAGCGGCTCGAAGTTGTAGCCCACCGTTTCCTCCGCCAGTTCAGAGGAAGAAAGGACCGGGGCCATTGCCGGCTTGCCGGTGCCGGTGACGCTGGGGAGAGGCACCCAGTAAGGCCGCTCGCCAACCGTTTTTCCCTTTTCCGCCAGCATCTTCTCAAGTCGTTTGGCCAGGTCAAAACGCAGGCCGTCAACGAAGAAGAGGCATTCACCTGGCGCAACCGGAGTTGCTCGCCTCGAAAGGATGCTGCCACCAGGATAGGCGGTGGCGGACACGGTTTTTTGCAGGTAGCGGGCCGATTCTTCCGCCCAGGGGAGATAGGCGGCCCGGATCGCGCCGCTGATCACCGCTAGATCGGCAGGGGCTTCAAGCCGGGCAAGGGCATGGAGAAGGGCGTCATCGGCCTGCCAGCCCCTGGCACTAAAACCGCTTACCAGATCATCCAAGGTGCCGGCGGCAAGACCTGTGCCGGTGACCTCGGCCAGACGGGCCAGATGCTCCATGGCTTGTACCAGCGGCGCCTCGCCCAACTCGGCCCAAACCAGCCGCCGCCGGTGGCCATGGCGTCCTTCCAGGTCAAGCAGCTTTTTTCGGGCCTGGTGGGCAGGCAGCTCGGCCAGGGCCAGAAGATCCCGGCGCAGGCTTTTCTCCTGGTCATCATTCCATTGCGGCCAGCCGGAGAAAGGGCCATCAGTCGAGTGCCAGAACAGGGTGGCGTTGGGGGCCTGGCATTGACGAATCCGGGCCGGAAGATTCGGATAACGATGAGGGGCCTCGCAGAACCGCTGCCATACCGCCCGCCACGGTCCTTCCTGGCCGGCCAGCTTGGCGGCCCCGGTCAGAACCCCTTCTTTTTCCGGATGAAAGGCAAGCTGCGATTTGCACACCTCAACGAAGGCCTGCCATTCGTTCTCGGAGCGAGCACCCCGAAAGCCATCGCCCAGATCAAGCCAGAGCAGAAGATCACGGGTCGGATCGCCACCGGTGAGCAGGGTATTGAAAAAATCCTTGTCAAGCCGCTTGCCTGCAAGCAGCTTCAGGTCTTCATCCAGCAAACGGTACAGGGCCAACTGCATGGCATTCTTGGCCTCGCTGTCTTGGGCCGCATCCAGACCCAGCCCGCCCTGGTCCGACTTGAGATAGGCAAGAATGGTCCAGTCCTTGGCGTTGATCTGCGACCAGATCACCCCCCGATACTGGAGTTCCGCCAGCGGCTTCAAGTGGTCCGGGCAACTTTCAACGGCCCGCAGATCCTGGCGGCTGACACCCGGCAGATAAAGAATCGGCGTCAGGCCCTTAGGCAGAGAGAGGTCATCCGTCTTGCCGGCAATGACGCAACGCAACCAGATGGCCGGGCCAGTCCGCCTTTCCGGGGCGTAGTCTCCGAGGATGAACAGCTCCGGAAGCTCGGCCTGCAAGAGCGGAATCACCGCCTCCCACTGGCGATCCCGGTCCGGCCAGAGGATGCAGGCCGGCGCCACCTGGACCTCCGGGTTGAAGACGGCTGCTTCTCGCACAGCATTTAGGAGATGCTCCATCATTCTCATGCTTCACCCCCTATCCATTGTGAACACCAAGCCACGGTCTGGGGGTGCAGGAATAAAGCTGTTCTTCGCCTACTGCAACCATTGTCATTAGAGCCCGTAAATAGTCGTCAAGTTGTCTAAAACTTCACCCTTTGTCCGCGTACCTAGTTCCAAGGCAGCAAGATCGATCTCTTCCTCTCCCATCGCCAATAAGAAAATTCGCATATCTTCCTTGATTGACTCTGGCACATCGGTGATGGGCTCCGGGGTAAGAACTGGGAACAGCCGAAAGACATCATTTCGGTGTTTTTTGATCTTCTTGCTGTCAATGGGCTCGCCGCTCGCCTTCCTGGCGCGTAGATCCAGCCACGCTCTTGCCTTAAGCGGAATGATATGTTTCGGGTCCACCACAGAAACTCCACGCAGTAACTGTTGGCCTTTTTGAATCCAGGCGTAATAATCGTCATCCAGGAGAATAGCGGACAAACTTGCGGCCTCTTCCTCAACGGGAATAGGGGTAAGATGACCATCTCCCTCTTCTGTCTTCAAGACATTTGGCGCCCGTGAGAACAACTCCAGCATAGCCGGAAAACCTGCAACTTTAGGTTTTTTGAAGCGATAAAACTGTTTCTCGCCCGTAGACTTTTCCTGGATTTGATATTCGCCAGCACGGATAAACTCCCAAAAAACTTCAACAAAGGGTCTGTCGAGCGCCTCGATACACAAGACTATGTCGAGATCTTGCGTGGCGCGAAAATTTAGCCCCGCTTCATCCAGGGCCAGGTCACAGGCAACACCTCCGATCAGGACATATTGGCTGGTAAAGTTCTGAAAATGGTCCCTGAACCGCCCCAAACCTCTTACCATTTCATCCCCTCCAGTAGTTCTTCCAGCGCCAACTCGATTCGTTCATCGCTCCTATCTCGCAAGGAGAGATACAACGAGAGCCGGTCCACCAAATCATTTTGGGCAAACAAATCCGGGGGGTATCCCCAGACTTCGACCTCCACTGTTTGTGAGTCAGGCCTATCCAGAATCTCCACGTTGCGTCTTTGCAAGGAGACCTTCCACTCATTTTGGCTCACGGCAAAGACTTCGTGGTTGGGCTCGGCCAGCATTGAATAACTGGCCATGGCCGTCAATCCTGCCCGAAAATGAGCAAATACATGATCGAAGTCCATTCTGAGCAGATAGTGCCGGTGCTTAACGGGGCTACGCCAGAATGGTTGCAATTTTTGCCAAAGTTCCTGGCCGGTCACACCGTATTTCACGTCATTGTTGAGTCGTTCATTGGTAGGCACTGAACCCAGGGCTGCGTCCACTTCTTTAAAAGCCCTGGTCATGGTCATTTTTGAATAGCCAAGAATCTTGGCCATTTCCGTCGGGGTTGTTCTTTCCCGCCCCATATTGCTGTTGTATATCCAATACAGGACCAAGGCCTGGGTGGCCGGGCTAAATTTATCTATGCTCCGGCGCTTTTGGCGAAAATGTTCCCGTAGGTCAATGGCCAGCATGGGTAAATACAACTGGTTGCCGGGCACTATGAACGGCACATTATGTTCGATCAACCGCTTGCGGTTATAGGCGGTTACTCGATCTCGGGCGTAAACGACTTCACCTTCATATTTTTCCCTAACCTGATCCATATGCTTTCGGAGAGTGGCAGGAGAGTGCTCTTCATCGCTGGTATCCAGCATCAACAATATATTGAGCCCAAACAGTTCTGCTTGAAAATAGGCATAACCGTCCTGCAGAAAGAAGGGTAAATGCTTGCTTTTTTCCCATGGGCGAGCGGGGATGGTAACATTGAGTGTGTCGCGAAGATACTGGATAAGTTGCTCGATCAGTGTGGACATTGCCGCCTCCTGTAACACTTTTTTTGCATAGTATCCTTGCAAGAGTTACTGCGCAATAACAATGTTACCGGCTTTGCATTCCGGCCAGAAGACACAGGCCGGCGCCACCTGGACCTCCGGATTGAAAACCGCCGCATCGCGGACGGCTTTCAGAGTGTGCTCGAAAACTCTCATAACAACCCTTGCCGATTTGCTTCAGCCCAGACAAACGGGGATCGTTTTTGAAGAAAGGCAGCGGTGTAGTAGCCTTCTCGATATTCCTGGTAGTGGCGGGCACGCATCTCCTTATTTCCGTCATCGTTCAAGCCAAGTCGAACTATGGTTGCCAGAACCGCAACCTTTTGCTCCTCCGACAAATCCGGGTTTGGGTAAATGTGGCCGGTGATTGGCTCCAGGTGAAACCAGCCGCTTTCCACCTCAAAGGGATCAAGCACATCGTCATAATCCCTTTTGCGGCTGTTCATTCGGGAGCAGGCGAGCCGGTAGTTACTCCATTCGTAAGCCAATTCCGCCCGTTGGGACTTGGCAACGAAGTGATCTACCGATCCGCCGCCAGTAACCCGCTCAATAAAAACCGACAGATAGGCACAACAGCCGCTGTAACTTGAATGCATTTCATCAAGGCAGTACCGCCAATAGGGCTCCAAGGTGGTTTTAGGCGGCAAGGGTTGATCAAGGGAAATTTTCTTCTTTTGCAACCAGGCAAGGCCTTTCTGCCGAACTTCCACATCGAACGATGCGGGCTCCGGCTGAGCAGCAACATGAATCATGACAACCACCCCTTCTTTTCCGCCACGAAACGCCAGCGCATCCAGAAAGGATCGGTATCCGACAACACTTCACGCAGACGCTGCTCCAAAGCCTTGGCGTCATCCTTACTAAAGGACGCGTTGCTTAACGCCTGCGTTGCGTCTTCCAGCACTTTTTCGGCTTCAATCGAATAGCCGGACTTCAAGTCAAAGGCCTCGCTGGTCAACCAACCGCGCACATCTCCCTGCCTGATAAACTGCCTGGGGGTGAGAACGACTTGATTATTGACCAGATCAAGATCAAACCAAGCATCCAACTTCCCGTCAAAAAATGGCTCGACGGAAGCCATAATCAACGGAGAATGGGTCACAACAATGAGTTGAACCTCGGACGATGTCATCAATTGATCCATCACCTTCATCAGGGCCGGAATCACCGTGCGCTGCCATTTCGGATGCAGATGCGACTCCACTTCATCCACCAAAAAGACTGTTTTGGTTTCCGGCTCCTCTCCCAACAGTTCTTTCGCCTTCAGGTGCTCTTCCCAACACCAAACCAGAAAATAGGCCAGGGAAATAATACGGCGCATCCCCGAAGAGGCATGAACCACGGCCACTTCCTGTCCATAGGGCATTTTCAATGTGGGCATGTCTCGCACATCATCCAAGCTGATGCGGGTCAAGCCACCCGGAACGAGTTTTTCTTCCGAAGTCGGCGACACAACCTCCAGCACGGCGGTCAGCGAAGCAAATGCCCTGCCTTTTTCCTTCTGCCAACCTGCCCAATCTCGAATCAGGCCGTTACAAAGCCATGTGCCATCTTCGCGTTGCAGCCCGTCCCATACCTCCTTTGGACTGAAAACGTAGGCCGGCGGGCGCTCGGTTCCCTCTTCGTTATTTTTCAATTTCCAGTAGTTGCGAGCGGGGTCCCAAACGGCAAAACTGCCGTCAGCCAACGCGTAAAAAACCAACCCTGGAATTGCCGGACGGCCTGGCGGGGCTGTCCAATTCTGGCTTCTTGCTTCAAAGGTACTGGTATGGCCCTTCGTTTTTGACGCTGCAGAAAACGAAAAATCAATTTCTGCTCCCTGCTTTTTGTCAGTGGGCAGGACCACCTTTCCGGAGGTGAGTTTCGGGTTCAATTCAGCAGGCCATTTGCGAGTCATAGCCCACCAGGCAATATCCAGCAGAAAGCTCTTGCCCAGGCCGTTGTCGCCGGTGAGCAGGTTCAGCCGTTTACCAAATTCCAGCTCCATCTTTGGGGCCGGTCCGACATTGGTCATTTTTAGATGTTTAATCATTATCACACCTTACCGTATTTTTTTGAACATCCCTTTGAATTCGTTCGAAATTACACCTATTCACGCAGAGTGAGCGTTAAAAGGTCACTTATCGGGTCAGATGACCGGATAAACCTACTTCTGACCCTTTACCTGCACCGCGCTTGAAACAAGCCCTAATCGAGTGAAGCCTGCCGTGTTGCTCTTGTCGCTCTGACGAGCATAAAACCATAGGGTGCCGTTCCCAAGGCAAGAAGGACATCGGCGTACCCATGGTCCTTGATGTATTCAACCGCCCTGTTCAAGCGTCCAGAACTCAATTGTGTATGCTGTTTAAGTTCTGGACCTTCCGCGCTGTCCAAGGCAGCGATTGCACTAATCACAACTTTTACATCATTGTCTGGTTTGTACTCCAAGAAGCCACTCATTGCGTGATGAAGAAGATAGGTAGGCTCGACAGATCCGAAATCAAACGGGTGATGACCGAGTTCCTTGTTTGTTTCAGCAAGACCCTGTGACTCTAATTCGTCCACCGCGTCATTTAGTTCAGTGGGGGTAAGATGAAGTGCATCAGCAAGTTCTTTGTTTCGGACTGCTCGCATGAAAGGCTCATCAACATCTGTCGCTCGAAGCAAGTGAAGCCCCACTGTCGAAGCCAGCCGAGATAATCCGGCGACTGGCTGCACAATCGCCTTCAGGTGGGCTGGAGTCTCACCGAGTGGTGGTTTTTCCGATACACCATTCAACACATTGAAGATAGTCCGCACCCCGCTGTCAAAATCTGTCCGCATATCTACCCAGTGCAGGGTGCGAAGCGCCATCGGAATTTCGACATCCTCCTTGATGATCGGAATGACCCGCACTAAATTTTCGATACGGTACATTGTCGCTTGGTTTAGTTCTTCGCGCACCCAGCTAGAGCGAACACTCTCCTTCGAGAGTATAATGGCGAAGGCTTTGGCGTTGGCGAGGCCCTCCTCGAAAATCTTGCTGATAATCGAGTCGCCCGGCTGAATGTCCCACTTGGCAAACCATATATCTTGTCCCAGCGCCATTAATGCGTTGGCTAAACGATCTGCAAAATCCCTATCATTGTTGGAATAGCTAATGAAGACCTTCTTATCCGAGGTCATTGACTACCTCCTTTATGCGTTGCAGATCAACTGAGGTGCGGACGATCAGGTCTTCCGGTCGGAGACCTCCTGCGGAATGTTCTTTAATGTGGGTTGGGTTTATTTTACCTATCGGGGTAGCCTGGTACGCTCCGCGGGAATTTCGGGAAGCAATCCGAACAAGCGAAAACGGCACTTCGGCCGCCCCAGTCTTCTTGTGAATATCGATTACGGTGCCAACCGCAAGATCAATGCCTCCAACAAGCACAAAGACCCACCCCTCTGGCATATCGCGATTACGTTCAAACGATGTTACTTGCAACCCGACCAATCGCCCCATATACAGTTGCCAGCCTTGGTTGAGCACCGAAAGGGTGAGAAAAACCAGCGCGAAAGCGACGAAAGTCACAGACATCATCGTAGCGCCATTTAGAGTAATGCCGGACGAAGGAGTGATGTACACTGCGAGGATCGACGCGCATCCGGTAAGCGCAGCCCACCAGTATCGAAAAAACGGATTGATTAGGAAGAGCAGAAAGCCCTCAATCGTAGGTAGAGTTTTCGCTGGTTGTCTATCGATCATATGGGGAAGCCCTCATATCATTCCTTTGCCGCCGGAGAAGTGCGTTTCTCTTCCAGGCTCAAATGGTGGTCGTTAATCCGGTCGCCGCCCCAGAGGTGGTACCAGGGGGCGGACTCCACGTCTTTGCCTCGGTCTTTTTCCCATTTGATGTTGGGTTTGTCGCGGAGGATGCCGGTGCCCTTTTTGGCGACATCGGGGGCGGTGAGGAAGGGGCGGATGTTGAGGCGGACGCCGTCGTTTAGGTCGGGGTGCCAGCCGATGGGTTGTTTGGCGAGGGGTTTCCAGCGGATGAAGATGTCGTAGGGGGCCTCGCCTTCGAGGATCAGCTCCAGTTTTTTCTTGAGGCTTTCGGCGGCGGCGAGTTTTTCCTGGGCGCCATCGACTCCCGTTGCCTGGTCCTGTTTCTGGCGGCTGATCCAGTCGCCCAGGTAGGTGTAGATCAGGGTTTCGAGGAGTTTGTGGTCGAGCTTATGGTAGTTGATCAGGGCCGCGAAGCCGTCGCGGAGGCCGTCCCAGATCTGCCAGATGAAGGGGCGGTGCTGGAAGAGCTTGCAGTGCTGGGGGAAGAATTTTTCGCGCAGCCAGGTTTCAAGGGTCTTGCCACCATGGTCGGCCTGGGCCAGGAGTTCGGATTTTTTGGCGGCTGACCACTCGGGGCCGTAAGCTGCGGCCAGCAGGTTTTCCAGCCGGTCGCAAGCAGACATTTCGCCGCGCACCGGCGGGAGGCAGACGATACCGTCATCGTCGGCATGGGGGAGCAGTTCTGCCGATTTTTGCACCCAGGCGCGGGCCTCGGGGGAGAGTTCCATGGCGGTATCCTGCTCCGCCGGCCAGCGGTAGCCGAGGAGGCGGGCGACGGCCACCTGCAAGGGTTCGTCACTTTGGGCCGGATGGCCGTGAAAGATCCATTGGGTTGGATCGTCGGAATAGGGTTTTGGCAGGCCGTGGGGGTATTTCTCGGCGGCGACCCTGGACCAGTGACCGAGGTCGAAGGGGACTTTGAGTAGAGTTCTGTTTGTGACTTTGAGAGTCTGATCCAACTCTCGAATCGCTATTGAAAACTCTTTTGATTCAAGGAAACTCAACAAACTTAAATCAATACTTTCATCTTTTAAAGGGAACACGACAGCCACATTATTGTCGAAATGTTCACCATAATAAGGAACAGCGTTCAAATCACCCATACGATTTATTGCAACACCATAACGTCCCCATGCCCGATTTCCACTTTCATGCATGTCATGCAATTGGTCACGTGCTTCTTGAGCGTATGAATGTAATTGACCCTTGCCGATTTCCCAAAGTAACACTTGGGATACATCCCCATAAAGGCGAGTAGAATTATTGCTTCTGCGGAAAGGGACCCAAACGTCTTTTTCTACATAAACTTCCCATATTTTTTTAGTAAACCGTTCAATGTCTCCTGTAACCAAGCCTTGGTAACAATCTGCTACCGAACTTATATGCGCCCCTTCATCTTGTTCATAAAACCCCACCCTTGCATCCGGGTTCTCCAGCTGCTTGGCCTGCTCCACCTGCTTGATTTCGGCAGTGACCAGCCCGGAAGCCTTTTCAGGGGCTGTGCGGGGTTCAAATACATCGACTCCTGATATCATGTGCCCGGGTTTTGTGTCCCGTGAACTGCCTGCCGTCCAATGAAGACCGCTCCCGCCGCCAAAAGCGGCCCCCCGGCTCAGGCTGATTAGAATCGCCTTGACCACCTCGCCGCTGATAGTCTCGAAGGCACCTGGCCCCAAGCGGGCAATCAGGTGCCAGGTGTCGTTCTTCAGCAGTTGTTCGCGGAATTTCCTGTAGCTGGTCAGGAAAAGCCAATTCTGGGGCAGGACGATACTGGCGGTGCCGCCCTTGACACAGAGCTCCAGGCAGCGGTCGAGAAAAACCGTGGCCAGATCGTTCTTGGCCGCAGGATAGTGCTTCTCGCAGAAGTCGCGCAAGCGCTCCTCCTGTTTGCCCCGCGCCAGATAGGGGACATTGGTGATGACCCAGTGGTATTGGCCCGCCAGCAGGCTGGCGGCCTTGGTCAAGCCCTGGGCCACCACCGCCGCTTCCTGCTGCTCGGCGGTCTGCTCCCGATTCAGGGCCTGTTCCAGGGCGGCGCTCAGCTCCGGCCATTCGACCAGCCGGGCGGCATCGGTGCGTGCCGGGTTTAAGAGGCTGCCCAGCACCGGGGCATCCTTGAAGGCATCGTGCATCCAATCGAGAGCAAGGCGCAGGTTGTGCTTGTCCAGGGCCAGTTGCTTCCACTCCTCCTTGGCCACACTCACCGACAGGCCCGAACAGGCGAGGTGCAACTCCGGCAGCGGGCGGTAGCCTATCGGATTTGCCCTCACCCCCGGCCCCTCTCCCAAAGGGCGAGGGGTGAGGGAAACCCCTCCTTCAGAAGGCGAGGGGAGATTATTGGGGTAGCGCCAGGCGGTGAGGGCCAGGGCAAAGGCAGCCAGCTCCACACAGCGCCGGTCCAGCTCCAGGCCGTGGATGTTGTCGCGCAACACGGCATCCACCGCCTCGCGGGCCGAGAGGTTTTCCAATTCCCGGCGCATGGCCACCAGCATCAGGAAGGCGGCCACCAGGAAATGGCCCGAGCCGCAGCAGGGGTCGAGGGTTTTAAGTTCGCTTAAGTTTTTCGGCCAGTTGGCGAAGGTGCCGGCGGCAGGTTGCCAGACTTCCCCCTCACCCTGACCCTCTCCCGCCAGGGGAGAGGGGACTTTAAGGAAACGCAGATACTCCAGCGGCACGCCGGGGATCGCCGCTTTATGGCGCAGCTCTTCTTCGCTCTTCGCGTTTTTCAAGTCGGCTTCGCTCAACCGCCGGGCCGCCCACCAGGCCCCCAGGGAGTTGTCGAGCAGAAAGGCCACCATGTAGGGTTCGGTGAAAAGCTGGGTAACGGCGGGCAGTTCGCGGGATCCGATCTTGACCTCGGAGGCGTTGACCGCCTCCTTCCTCTTGGCCTGCCAGAACTGGTACACCCAGCCCAGGGAGTCGGAGGCGCTGAAGACCTCGGGCGGCAACTCCGCCACCAGCCGTTCGAGCCGCTGCTGGTGCTCGGGAGGGAAGTGAAGGCTAAAGACCACCGCCTCGGGGCGAAAGATTTGGGGCAGCATGGCGGTGGCAAGCCGGGCGGCCAACTCCCACTCATTGCGCAGGCCCTCGTCAGCGGCCAGTTCGGCACACTCTTCCAGGGTAACTGCGACGCCATCGTACATCAGCAGGTTGTTCTCGGCCAAGAAGCGGGCAAAAAGCATCCGGTGCCAGTGCTCGTAGGCCACCTCTTCGATCAGCCGATCCATGGTCTGGATCTTACCGCCGTTCAAGGAATCACCCAACTGCCGACCGTGGACGCGCAGCTTGCGGCGCAGTTCCCGCTCGTCGGCCGAAAGATGGGCAAAGGGCGCGGCCTCGCCGACGCCCAATTGCTCCAAGGAGGCCGAGGCTGCGGCTTCGGCTACATCGCGGGCCTCCTTGATCGTGCGTTCGAGCCGGTTTCGGAGTGATTTATCGAGTGGCAGCATCATTATCCCTTGAGTCTTGCTCCTAAAATAGCTTTACACTGAGTTTTGTTCCTACAACTGCTTTAAAAGCTCCTTGATGGTGCTCAATTAATATTGCCACAATCATAGGCTTTACCTCTGTTGCGCTCTTCCGCACCATTCCCCATATCGGGGTTCCGCTAAGCCCATATAAGTCAGGTGCCGTTCTTTGTAAGCCAATTTCCGAAAGCAGCTTCTTCTTGTCGAAATTTAAAACGAGATGACTTTCTTGACTCAACCCGAGTTTTCGGTAAATTCTTTTATCGGCCTCATCAACATGAAATCCATAAAGTTCCGGCTCTAACACCTTGTTCGCTTTATCTATTAATTTGTTACTTTTTTTGACGGGGAAACCCATCGCAAAATAACCAAGAGTAGGGTCGTGGTTATTGTCCAAATCCAGCATATCAGGGGTAACAAATGATATTTCTTGTAATTTCGAACAAATTTCTGTCCCGAGGATAACCACAGCCATATCAATTTTATCACCTTTTCGCTCGGTACCCTGTGCCGCTACTGAGCTACATGAATCCCCCTCCACTCTCACACAACCAGTAGTAGTTGCTAAAAACAATGGCGATTTGTTTTCGTCATGGTGATCCAGCACATGAGCAGCGGTAACGAGTTTGATCGTGTCATTTTGTCTCAACAAAAACCCACTCCCCACAAACTCTACAGACTCTGAATTTGTTGCCCCCACTATTGTTTGAACAAATGGACTAAGCAGATCGAATATTTTTTTAATGGCCATGGCGGTGCGGCCTCCCCCACCCAAAGTTGCTCCAGAAAAGCCTTTGGGGTGATTTCTCAATATGCGCCTCAATGATGTTTCAACATTATGCGCAACATTAACACTATTTAATGTTGCAAGACAATGCGCGGTAACATTCCAGGCAACATTCAACCAGTTTGGCGGGATTGCCTGTAGAAGTAGACCGCGTGCTTACCCCGGCCAGGTGGCTGAATAGCGCTGTTTTCACGCATCAATTCTTTCATGAGACGAATCACCTGATACCGGCTGTAATGGGTAATCTGGCGGATTTCGCGATTGGATAATCCGGCATCCCCCCTCAGAGCACGGTCCATGAGAATGCTGAGAACCCTGGTTTTGGCCGCATCCCAGTTAATTCGGCGGCTGTGCTCCAAATTACTGCTCTCCTGCAAACGATTATGCAGATCCGGGGACAAGGTCCAGTAGGTTCCCTTGCCGGTTCCTCCACGCTCCAGGTAATGCAGGCCTTCCATGTCGGCAAGCACGTTGCGCAACTGCTCTTCCGATTGCTGACAGAGTCTGGCCGCAGTCGTAGTGTCCATTTCAAAATGCTTCAACAGATATTGAAGAATCAGCAAACGATCGACGCCAAGAATCCGACCGGCCTTACTTTCCTCTGCGACAAACAAACGGAAGGCCGGGGAAAGGTCCCGACGCAAAAAGGTCACGGTCACCGACTCGCCGATTTCCTGAATAGACGGCGGTTCCTTCCCTTCCATCAGCAGGGCCTCGTACATCCGACTTACTCCGAGATTGCTCCTGTTCACCAGCCGCAGGCGGGCCAATGCTTCCACTAGAAGAGGATTACGAGCAGCCGGTTGATGATGCAGGATGTTGGCCGGAGTGATACCGGCGATAAACCCCCCATTATTGCTGATCTCAATGCGGTTGGGATATTGTTTGACCATGATGGGACCGGCAATTCGGTAGTCGGCATGACACAGAGCGTTCAAAAGCGCTTCGCGGACGGCTATCTCCGGGTAAACCCGGTACTCGAAGTGAAAGAGGCCGTGTTCGAGGGTGGTGATAGGATTGTCGGCGCTGATCAATTCTTCCAGACGCTCCAGGGCGACCGGCAAGGCTGAGCGGCCATCAACCCGGTTGCTGTAGTTGGTATCCGATTCCATCCGCAACCAGGTCCAGACATAGCCCTGCATTCTGGATTCCAGGGCCTCTTCCTTGCCGGCCATAAGCAAACCAGCCCTGGTCAAGGCCCCATCCTTCAGCAGGCCCAGGGTTGTCAGCAATTCGTAATCAGAAAGACGAAGCAGGTCGTCCGGCGCTCTTTCCTTTCGGGCCTGATCGCGCAACTTTTCCAGGGCGGAAGGGGAAAGAAGCTCTTGGGTGGCCCCTGGTACAAGCTCCGCGGAAAAATCGGTCTCCCCGGTCTCCACCGCGATCTTGCGGCGCAGGGTGCCGGTGAGCGGCCGGCACTCCTTGCCGATCCGGATGGTGCCGCGCCCGGAAGTGTCGGTGTATGGGGGCATGCCGGGGTGGATCTGCATGAGCAGGATTCGTCCGGTGCCTTCGGGGGTCCGCAGTTCCTCGAACACCGGCATGATCTTGGGATCGGTCTGGTCATAGACCGCTTTTTTCAGGCGATTGACATCCACTTCGGCGGGTACGCCAAGCACGGCCTGCTTGCGGCCCTTGATCTTATCAGCCACCCCAAAAACCACGGTCCCACCGCCACCATTGGCCATGCACACGGCCATGCGAATCAACTCTTGGACCGATTTATCCAGGCTTTTGCCGTCCCACTGCTTGAAGTCCAGATCCTGGTCTTCGA
>Ga0208863_1000082_pt1 | contig 121833 bp, 99 predicted proteins | sample RifOxyD3_FD_184040 | JGI IMG/M metagenome (GOLD analysis project Ga0208863, IMG submission 184040) | Soil microbial communities from Rifle, Colorado - Rifle Oxygen_injection D3 (SPAdes) | ecosystem: Environmental > Terrestrial > Deep subsurface > Rock core/Sediment | place: Rifle, Colorado...
CGCATGGAGCCACGCATGAGAAAACGACGACCCAAACCCTACCCGTGGTTAAAGGTTCCGCGTGCCATCGCTCGCCGGAAAATCAAGATACATGGTCACGACTGGAAGCCAAAGTAAGTGCCATTCGAGTTAACCGTAGCAGTCGTCAACGGGAAAACGACGAGAGCTTCTGCCTCGGGTCGAGTTCGGGTACCCATTTGATTAAATTTGTGGCAGCAAAGCTGACTGTCGGGGCTCTGATGGCAATGTCAGGTATCGGGCAGGCAATTTGAGCTTTTGTAGACCCGCTAACGCTGCTCAGGGCACTGACTTGACCATGGCCACAAATCGGTGAATGACCGGAACGTGTCTTCTTGAGTCAGCCAGTTTCCTCCAACGCTGGCGGAAAAATTGAACGTCGACCATGGAGCAAGACCTGGACCTGCAATGTAGCGTCACAAGTAATCCGATTTCAGATTCTGGGCAACTTTTGATGGTCCACGCAATGGGGAGCAGGAACGCGTCGCCGCTTGATGACAACGACCAAAGACGCGGCGGCAGGCACCGGCATTGGCTGGAACACAATCGGTCAACCCCCTTCAAGCCGCAGCCGTCGGCGCCATCCGGTCCCGCCGTGCCAACGCCGGAAACAGCCTGAACCATGCCGCGGCGATCAATACCGTTCCGACACCCCCAATGACCACGGAGCCCACCGCGCCAAACAGGGCTGCCGTGGCGCCCGACTCGAATTCGCCCAACTGGTTGGAGGCCCCAATGAACAGCGAATTGACCGCCGACACCCTGCCCCGCATCTCGTTGGGTGTTTCCAACTGAACCAGGGTGGACCGTGTTACCACGCTGATGCTGTCGGCTGCCCCGGCAATGACCAGTGCCAGCAGCGACAGCCCAAAATGGGTCGAAAGGCCAAAGACGATGGTGGCCAAGCCAAACACGGCAACAGCCGACAACAACCGGTGCCCCACGTGCCGGGTCAGCGGCCAGCGCATGATCGCCAGCGACATCACCAGCGCCCCCACCGCCGGAGCCGATCGCAACACCCCCAACCCGACGGGCCCGGTGTGCAGGATGTCGCGTGCATAAATTGGCAGCAGGGCCGTGGCACCACCCAGCAGCACCGCAAACAAGTCCAGCGAGGTGGCACCCAGCAAGACCTTGTGGTGCCAGACAAAGGTGAACCCGGCCAGCACCGTCTGCCAAGTGGCGGCCAGATGGGCTTGCTGGTGCTGGTAGCGTACCAGCAAGGCCAGCACGCCAGACACCAAAAGCAGGACCGCGCAAGTGACATAGACGGTGGTGGCTCCGGTGGTGTACAGCATGCCGCCAAGGGCGGGGCCGCCAATGATGGCCACCTGCATGCCGCTGGAGCTCAACGCCACCGCACTTTGCAGCAGGTGCTGCGGCACCAATTGCGGGGTCAAGGCCTGTTGCGCCGGCATCTGGAAGGCCCGAGCCACCCCCAGCAACACCGAAACGCCAAGAATCAATTCGCGTGAGGCAAAGTGGAACTGGGTGGCAAAGACCAGCACCAGCGCCACCACCGCCTGAATGCCCATGCAGGCGGCAAAGATGCGACCGCGATGAAATCGGTCAACCGTGTGCCCTGCCGGCAGCATCAGAACCAGGGCGGGGATAAATTGAAACAAGCCCACCAAGCCGAGATCCCAGGCACTGGAGGTGATGTCATACATGTGCCAGGCCACCGCCACCATCAGCATTTGATTGGCGCTCACGCCAGCCAGTCTGGCGCACCAAAAGCGCATGAATTGACGGTGGGCAAATAAGCTGCGGACGCTACTTTTGGACATGGCTTAGCTTAACGCAGGGGCGGTTGCTTGATCGGTTATCCTGCTGATGCATTTCAGCTTGTGAGAGGACTGAACCAGAAGGAAGACGCGTGGCCCTGTATTTTTTGTGTGCCGTGACATTGGGGCTGATTCTGATGTTGTTGGGGCAGCCGTGGTGGCGTGCTTACCGCCAGCGTCGGGTCATGTCGCATCCCTTTCCGGCGCGTTGGCGCAAAGTGTTGCAGCGCCGTGTGCCCATGGTGCGGCGTATGCCGGTGGACTTGCAGTTGCAGCTGAAAAAGCACATTCAAATCTTCATTGCAGAAAAACCCTTCATTGGTTGTGCCGGCTTGCAGGTGACCGAAGAAATGCGCGTGGTCATTGCTGCGCAAGCCTGCTTGTTGGTGTTGAATCGCTCCCTGCAGCACTTCGCGCATGTGCGGCAAATTTTGGTCTACCCCGGGACGTTCATCATTGAGCGCACGGTCACCGATAGCATTGGCGTGCAGCAAGACGAGCGGCTTGCCTTGTCCGGCGAGTCATGGGAGCAAGGACAGGTGATCTTGTCGTGGCAAGACACATTGGACGGCGCAGCGGTGGCCGATGATGGGCGTAATGTGGTGCTGCACGAGTTTGCCCATCAACTGGACCAGGAAAACGGGGCGGCCCAAGGTGCCCCACCGCCCACCGCTGGAGACACGCAGTACAACGCCCGGCGTTGGAAACAGGTGCTCAGCCAAGCCTATGCCCATTTGCAAAGCCAGGTGCAGCATGGCGAGCAGGGGCTGTTCAACCACTACGGCGCCCAGAGCCCGGCCGAGTTTTTTGCGGTGGCCACAGAGGCTTTTTTTGAACAAGCCTCTGAAATGGCCGAACACTATCCCGCGCTGTACCAGGAACTTCGTGGGTACTACAAGGTGGACCCTGTGAGTTGGACATGAGTGGGCATTGAAGTTCAAGGAGTTTTTTTATGTCATCCATGATCAAAGCCGCCGTGTTCGTTGAGCCCGGTCGCATCCGGCCGGGTCGTTAATCAACGCCACAACCAGCACGCTGGTCTACAACCACAAGCGCCTGCGGGCGTGGTGCGATGCTCAGGCTTCCTGAGAGCCCGTCATTTCAATGGCGATCCGTCAATCTCTGCCCCATTCCGAAATACCAGCCGCTTCACCCAGTTGCCAAAATCATCCACCACGGTGAACACCGCCGGAATCACCAAGAGGCTTAGCACGGTGGAGGTCATCAGGCCGCCGATCACGGCCACGGCCATGGGGCTTCTGAAACTGGCATCTGCTGCACCCCAGCCCACGGCAATGGGCAACATGCCGGCGCCCATGGCCAGGGTGGTCATGATGATGGGGCGGGCGCGTTTGTGGCACGCGTCCAGCAGCGCGTCACCCTGGCGCTGCCACCAGTCGGACAGGGCGTTAACTGAGCCCTGGTGTGGCAACGGCGCCTGCCAGGCCGGTGCCACCACCATGGGCACCTGGGCGGGTGGCATAAAACCCGCGCAGCCCGAGAGCAGTGCCAGCATGGCTGAAGATAAGATGAAGCTGAAAGTCGTGTGGTTCATACCATGTGTTCTAGGGAGCACGTTCCCGACCAAAGGCGCTGTCAAACGGTGAATACATATGGGCGCTGGCGTCAGCAAGCGCCTGCGGGAGTGGCGCGATGTCTGACTTCTTGCAAGCACGGCGCGACGTCGTCGCTTTTCATGCTCAAGACCAAAAATCGGGTTTGTCACCCAGGCTTCACACAACAACGGCAACATCATCAGCGTGACTTATTCCGCTGCAACCTCTGCTACGTATTCCCCAAATAGCTTGCCCCGTGCCTTTTATGGTTTGCTGGGGGTGCAGTTTTTATCCACGTTGGCGGACAGCGCGTTTCTGATCGTGGCCATTGCGCGTGTGGTCGAGCTGGCCGATGCGGATTGGCGCATTCCGCTACTCAAAATTGCGTTCACTTTTTTTTATGTGGTGTTGGCACCCGTGGTGGGTCCGGTTTCAGATGCGTTGCGTAAGGGTCGCGTCATGGTGATGGCCAATGCGTTAAAGGCCATTGCCATACTGTTTTTATTGGCGGGTTCCGACCCTTTGTGGGTGATTGCCATCGCCGGCTGGGGCGCTGCCGTGTACGCCCCCGCCAAATACGGCTTGATGACGGAACTGCTGCCGTCGGCCGACCTGGTGCGCGCCAATGGATTCTTTGAAGGGGCCACGGTATGCGCCGTGATCTTGGGCACCGTGTTGGGCGGGCTATTGGTCAGCCCGTGGATGCCCCTGCTGCAATGGCCCCACATGGCGCAGTGGCCCTCTGCTGCGCCCACGCTGCTCACTGCTGGCATGTTGGTGTTGTTGGCCCTGAATGTTCTGGCCACGGTTATGAGCATCGGCATTGGCGACAGCGGCGCGCGCTACGACTTCCACTCCCTTCATCCGGTGGCGCTTTTGCAGAGGTTCTGGCGTGAGAATTTGCTGCTTTGGCGTGACCGCCAGGGCGGTATGTCTATGACAGTGACCACTTTGCTGTGGGGAGTGGGTGCCACGCTGCAACTTATCGTGTTGCGGTGGTCGCAAGAGTCTTTGGGTTTGTCGCTGGACCAAAGTGCCTACTTGCAAGGGGTGACGGCAATTGGTGTGGTGGCGGGGGCCATTGCGGCAAGTCGTACCGTTTCGTTGGCCCGAGCCTCACGGGTATTGCCCTTGGGTATTGCGTTGGGCTTGATGATTCCTGTGTTGCTTCTCGTCGAGTCTGTCGCTCTTGCGGCGGCTTTGCTGGTGCTGGTGGGTGGCTTGGCCGGCTACTTTGTGGTGCCCATGAACGCGCTGTTGCAGCACCGGGGATACACGCTCTTGACGGCCGGCCGCTCGGTGGCGGTACAGGGTTTCAATGAGAACGCGGGTATGCTGGTCATGCTGGCTGTGTACGCAACTGCCATCGCCTGGGACCTGCCCTTGAAGGCGCTCATTCTTAGCTTTGGCGTTTTGGTGGCTGCGGGCATGGCCCTGGTGTACGGCATGTTCCGCCTGACGTCCGGCGCGCAGCAACGCGTGTAGTCAAAATGTCAAAAAATCATCATCAGACTGTCGTGAACGTCCCCTACGCTTGCCAGCGTGAAACATCCTGACGAAACCCTTTTTGTACCCCATACGTCGCAAGCTTCTCGCTTGCGTATTGCCATAGTGACTGAAACTTTTCCTCCAGAGGTCAATGGCGTGGCCATGACCTTGGGGCGTATCGTGGAGGGGCTACTGCGACTTGGGCATACCGTGCAAGTGGTGCGGCCTCGGCAAAACAAGGAGGCGGACGGCATCCCGCGCGACGGGCTGGAAGAGGTGCTTTGCATGGGCATTCCCTTGCCCACCTACGCTGAGCTGCGGTTCGGTTTGCCATCAAAAAGTCGCCTGACCGCGCTGTGGTCGGCGATGCGGCCTGACATCGTGCATGTGGCAACCGAAGGCCCGTTGGGATGGTCTGCCGTGGCCGCAGCGCGCAAGTTGCAATTGCCAATCAGCAGTTCGTTCCACACCAACTTTCATAGCTATTCAAAGCACTACGGCATCGGCCTGCTGAAGTCCCCTATTGAGTCGTATCTGCGCAAGCTGCACAACCGCACCCAGGCCACCATGGTGCCAACGCACGCTTTGGTACGGGAGTTGCAGGCGCGTGGTTTTCAGAACGTTGCCTTGCTCTCCCGCGGGGTGGCCACCGAGCAGTTCAATCCCAGCCACCGGTCGGCTGCGTTGCGTGCGCAGTGGGGCGCGCAAGAAGATGACCTGGTCGTGTTGTTGGTCGGGCGTTTGGCCAAGGAAAAGAATGTGGGCTTGGTGGTGTCTGCCTACCGCGCCATTCAAGCCCGCCAACCGCGCGCCAAGCTGGTGCTGGTGGGCGACGGACCGCTGCGAAAAGCCTTGCAGGGCACCTGCCCCGAAGCCCACTTTGCCGGTACCCGCAAAGGTCAGGAGTTGGCGGCCCACTACGCCTCTGCAGATCTATTTTTGTTCGCCAGCATGACCGAGACCTTTGGCAACGTGGTGCCCGAGGCCATGGCCAGTGGCCTGGCGGTGGTGTCGTTTGACAACGCTGCGGCCAAAGAATTGATTGTGAGTGGCGACAACGGCTTGCTGGTGTCTGCCGCTGGCGACCTGGCTTTTGTCAACGCCTGCGTCAGCCTCGCCTGCGATAGACGGCTGATTCACCAGTACCGCACTCGTGCGGTCGCCGCTGTGGCCCATCTAAGCTGGGACAAAATTTACGACAGTTTTGTGCAGACGCTTCGCAACGTGCTGGAAAACCATAACCGCCAGTTTTTACCGGTGGTCAGCCCGCTGGTATCAGGCCTGCCAGCGCAGGAGCGGTTGCCCCATGCGCATGAGAGCCCCCTGTTGTAAGCCTGCGCACAGGGTAAACCCCTTGGGTGCGAGCACGATGACGGTAGAACCATGTTGAAACCAGCCCATTTCCTGGCCACGCTGAAAAGGAGCACTACAAGCAAAGGTGTGTGTACCGGCGTACTTCACATGAAACAACACGTTCAAAAAATGCAAGCGAATACTGGCCACCAGGATCGCCGCTACGGGCACAACTGCCACCCGTTGCCCGGCCATCGGGCTGGGGCCTGTCAACCGGGCGCTGATGAAGGCACGCTCATTCTTGCAAAACAGCTTCTCCACGCGCTTGAGGGCAATAGGATTCACATTCCAGGTGTCGCCCGAAAAATAGCGCACTTTTTCTACCGTGCAGTCATGCGGTGCATGAAAGCGGTGGTACATGGTGGATGTGAGGCGCAGGGTCACAAAAGTGCCATCGTGCCAGTCTTCCAGGTTCTCTTGCGTACCCAACAGGTCCTCCAGTGTGTACGGGAAGCCCTTGGCCTGAAAGACCCTGGTCCCTTCAATCGGCCCATGCGCCCCCACGATGGCATCCACCGGGCTGGTCATGCAATCGGCGTCTTGCGCAATGGTGCGGGCACCCTCTTTGAGCTCGCGGGTAAAGCAGTCATGCATGCTGGAAAAGCGCTGCTTCCTGGCCTCGCTCAAGTCCAGGTCGGTAAAGAATTTCCAGACTGCAATGGACGCGTCGCGCACCCAGGGGTGTTCAATTTTGCTGAACCAGCCCATCAACCTTGTCAGCATTTGGCGCGGTATGCGGTTGGTCATTAGAAAGTTAATGTCTTCCTGGGCCAGGAGGTTTTGAATGTGCTGTCGGAGTGTCATGGCGTTGGGTATTCTGCGTAGTGGTTTAGTTTGTTAGCTTGAAAGGCGAAATCTCGTGAATGAATCGATTGGAATCAACACCTTGGTGATGACAGGCGTTGGCAGTGCCGCCCTTTTTATGGCGTTTCTGAAGGTCAAAGCACGCGCGGAGCTGTCCCTGGCCAAGCACAAATCTCTGGCAGGGCATCCGCGTACTGCCAAACGCATCGCGGCCTTGCTGCCCAGCTACCGTTACGACGCGTCCCAGGTATTTGGATTGGATGGCGCACCGCCCGACGTGGTTGCGCAGCGCCAGGCCGCTTTCGAGAGGCTGGTCGCCACCATCGGCCAGCGTTTCCCCGCAACCCTGGCAGCGGGTGCCTCGGTGGTGGAGGGCTTGTCTGACTTGCAATTTGTGAGCGCCTACCGGGTACCGTTTCAATTTCGGGGACTGGTGGACAGAGGACTCAAGATAGGGTCCTTTTTGCAAACCTCGGATGGGGTGACTGTGACCGACCTGGATGGCAACGTGTTGTACGACCTGACCGGCTCGTATGGCGTCAATTTGTTTGGCAACGATTTCTACAAGGCGTGTATTGACGAAGGCGCCGATGCCGTGCGTGCCCTGGGTCCCGTGCTGGGTGCCTACCACCCGGTGATGGTGGACAACGTGCAAAGGGTCAAACGGGTTTCTGGCATGGATGAGTTGTCGTTTCATATGTCCGGTACCGAAGCGGTGATGCAAGCAGTGCGACTGGCCCGCTATCACAGCGGACGCAAGAAAATTGTGCGGTTTTGCGGCTCCTACCACGGCTGGTGGGGCGACGTGCAGCCCGGTATTGGTAACCCGATGGTCGCCAAAGACACTTACACCTTGTCGGAGATGGCTGAGGGAACGTTGCGGGTGCTGCGCAAACGCACAGACATTGCCTGCATCCTGCTCAACCCCTTGCAGGCCCTGCATCCCAATGCCGCAGCGCCCAGCGATTCCTCGCTGATGGATGGTTCCCGTAAAGCGGCCTATTCGCGTGAAAAGTACACCGCGTGGCTCAAAACGCTGCGCAGTATTTGCGATGAGAAGGGTATCGCCTTGATTTTTGACGAAGTGTTCGTCGGATTTCGCCTTGCACCTGGCGGAGCGCAAGAGTATTTTGGTGTGAAAGCCGACATGGTGATCTACGGCAAGACCCTGGGGGGCGGACTGCCTATTGGTGTGTTGTGTGGCAAGCGCGCCTGGATGCGCCGTTTCCGGGACGATAAACCCGCCGATATTTGCTTTGCCCGGGGCACCTTCAATTCCCACCCCTACGTGATGGGTGCGATGAATGTATTTCTGAAGCGCCTGGACAATCAGGACATCCGAGCTCTGTACCAAAACATCGATGCCACTTGGAACGACCGCGCCTACCATTTGAACAAACGCCTGACCGAGGCCGGCATTGCGGTGCAGGTGGCCAATATGTCCTCTATCTGGACGGTGTTGTACACGCAGCCGGGTTGTTACCACTGGTTGTTTCAGCACTATTTGCGCCTGGAAGGTTTGGCTTTGAGCTGGGTCGGCACGGGACGCATCATCTTTAGCCTGAATTACACCAATGCAGACTTTGAAGAGGTAAGCCAACGCTTTGTAAGCGCTGCAAAGGCCATGCAAGCAGATGGCTGGTGGTGGCATGACGGCGCTCAAACCCACAAGACCATCAAACGTCGCATCATGGGGGAGCTGCTAGCGGCCAAGTTTTGGTAAAGGGTGTTGCTGCAAGGGCCTCAACATGCCAGCCCTTGCCGCCACTCAATAGCCAATGGGCTGGTTCAAGTGGGTGCGTGATCCATGTTGGGACACGGCTCAATCAGTTCGCCCCGCAGCAACGCCAAAGGTGCCTTGTGATAGAGATAAATGTCGTGCACTGGGTCGGTCAGAATTTTGGTCATCCACACCAAACCGGCCATGACATCCTTGAGGAAAAACAGGTGCACGGTTCTAAACAGCAAACCGCCCGCACCAATGATGAGCCACAGCTCACCGGTATGGCGGGCCAGGCTCTCCAGGTTGGTATGGGGTTCAAAGTAACCCAATAAGGCGGGGTCCACCAACAACGCCACCGGTGCACCCGCCCAGATGGCCAAGAGCACAATTTTGCGGCGCAGGTTGTAGCCCACCTTGATGGCTTCCTTGTGTTCCTGGGTCGCTTGATTGACCTCGTCGTAGCCCAGTGGTTCAAAGAAGAAATGTCCGGACTGCCGTGTGGTCATCGACACCAACCACGCCACCAGTGCCGCCATTGCAGGGTCCACAAACAACAGGCCGTAGGCAACCAGAAAGCTGATCGCGCTGATCAGGTGTAAGAGCTGGTTAATTCGGCTGTGGTGGTAGTAGCGGTGGTCGTCCCAGCGTTGAATCTTGAGTTGTCTGAAAAATTCTTGCATGCTAAAAATCTCCTGGTAAAGCTGATTTCATGCTCGCCAGTGCAGATCGCAAATGCGTGACAGGCAGCATGACGGTTGGGTGAACTTAAAAGGTGCAGGTCAGCGGCCGGTGGCCAGGTAGGTGATGCCCATGCCCCGCACCAAGGAGGGATCGTAGAGATTGCGTCCATCAAAGATCACGGCTTGCTTGAGGCTTGCCTTGATATGATCAAAGTCCGGGCTGCGGAACTCTTTCCACTCCGTCACGATGATCAAAGCGTCCGCGCCCTGCAACGCTTGCGTGGCGCTGGTGGCAAACGTGATGCCGGGCGTATCGCCAAGCACGGCCTGTGCCGCCGCCGTGGCCACCGGGTCGTAGGCGCAGAGCGTGGCACCCACCGCCATCAAGTCGGCAATAACCGTCAGGCTGCTGGCCTCGCGCATGTCGTCGGTATTGGCCTTGAAGGCCAGGCCCCACAGCGCAAAGTGTTTGCCGGTCAAGTCAGCGCCAAAGTGGGCCTTGACCTTGCCTGCCAGCACATGTTTTTGCGACTGGTTTGCGGCCTCTACCGCCTCCAGCACTTTGAGTTGTATGCCCGCGTCCTTCGCTGCGGAGTGGATCAACGCTTTCACGTCTTTGGGGAAGCATGACCCGCCGTACCCGGCCCCGGCGTACAAAAAGTCGTAACCAATGCGCGGGTCTGAGCCTATGCCTTTGCGCACCTGCTCAATATCTGCGCCCAGTTTTTCGGCCAGGTTGGCCAGCTCGTTCATAAAGCTGATGCGCGTGGCCAGCATGGCATTGGCGGCGTATTTGGTCAGCTCAGCACTGCGTATGTCCATCAGAATCAGCCGGTCGTGGTGGCGCTGAAACGGCGCGTACAGCGCCCGCATATTCAGCGCGGCCTGTTCGTCGTCGCAGCCCAGCACAATGCGGCCGGGCCGCATGAAGTCGTCAATGGCCGCGCCCTCTTTCAAAAACTCGGGGTTGGACACCACGCTGTAGGGTGTGTTGACACCACGCAGGCTCAATTCTTCGGCAATCGCCGCACGCACCGCGTCGGCTGTACCCACCGGCACCGTGCTTTTGTCCACCACCACCTTGTAGTCATTCATGTGGCGACCCATGTTGCGCGCCGCGCTGAGCACATACCGCATATCCGCGCTGCCGTCTTCGCCGGGTGGGGTGCCCACTGCAATGAACTGGATGGTACCGAACTGCGTGGCCCGTGCAATATCATGGGTAAAGTGCAAACGTCCAGCTTGCACATTACGTTTGACCATCTCTTGCAAGCCAGGCTCAAAAATGGGGATCTCGCCTCGCTCCAACAAGGCGATTTTGTCGGCATCCGTGTCAAGGCAAATGACATCGTTTCCCACCTCGGACAGGCAGGTGCCTGTGACCAGCCCAACATAACCCGTGCCCACCACCGTGATTTTCATAAGTAGAGTCTTCAGACATTCAAAACGCCGAAGTTTGCGCAGCGCGCACGACAGCAAGATGACGACTCAATGAAGTTTTTGTGTAAAGCTGGCGACCAGCGAGGGCAAGCCGGTTGCCAACGAGGGCAGCCAAGCAATGATGAGTGTGCCCACGACCAGCGCCAGCAAAGCGGGCAACACCGCCACCGCCACATACCGGACGGGTTTGCCGAACATGGCTGACGCAAAATAGATGTTCATGCCCGCTGGCGGGCACAGAAAGCCCATCTCCATCGCCGCCAAAAAAATAATGCCGAAGTGCACCGGGTCAATGCCATAGCTCAAAGCCACCGGCAGCAGCAGCGGCACCAGCACCACAATGGCGGCAAATATCTCCATCAAGGCCCCGGCGAACAGCAGGAACACGGTGAGCGCCAGCAAGAACACATACTTGTTGGGAATGACGCTTTGCACCGCCTCAATGGCCGCGTCCGGTATACCCGCATCAATCAGGTAGTTGGTCAGCGCCAATGACATGCCCAAAATCAGCAACACCCCGCCGATGATTTGTGCTGACTCGCTCAGGCACCTGCCCAGCACCCGCCAGCTGAGCTCGCGGTGGGCAAAGGCTTGCGTCAGCACCGCATAGGCGGCCGTCAGCGCCGCACTCTCGGTGGGCGTCGCCAAGCCACTGACCAGTGAGCCGATCGCCACGACGGGCGCCAGTATTTCCCACTTGGCAACCCAGGCGCAGTGCAGCGTTTGGTGTAAGCTGGGACGAATTGGCGTTGGCATAGCGGCGGTAGACAACCCGGATTTCTTTAGGTAGCCGCCAAAAATCAGCAAGGAAAGCACCATGACAAAGGCAGGCACCAGCCCCGCCAGGAACATGGTGTTGATAGGCACCCGCGCAATGATGGCGACCATGATCAGCGGCACCGAAGGTGCCAACAGCACGCCCAATGCACTGGCACTGGTGACCAGGCTGATGCCACGTTGCTCGGGGTAGCCCGCATTGTGCAAGAGCGGCAGCAGCAAGCCACCCAGGGCCAAAATGGTGACACCGCTGCCCCCGGTGAACGCCGTAAAGAACGAGCACAACACCGCCGCAGCCAATACCGTGCCATTCACCCCGCCGCCCATCATGGCCACAAACAAATCACCCAAGCGCTGGGCCGCTCCGGTGCGCGCAAACACCAGGCCCGCCAGCGTGAACAGGGGCAGTGCGGGTAGCGAGGGGTTCACGGTGATCTGGTAATGCGACAGCGCAATGGCCGCCAGCGGCAGGCCGTCTTGCCAAAACAGCGCCAACGCCAGGCCACCCAGCACGGCAAAGATCGGTGCACCCGCCACCAGGGCCGCCGCCAGCAACAAAGCAGCGGGCCACAAAACCACCTCAGTGCCATCGAAAGCGCTGGCAAGCCAAAAGCCCACTGCGGGGGCCAGCAAACCAAAGCCCAGCTTGCCCCAACGCACCGTGCTGCAGCGGGCGCCCAACTTGGCACCCAGCACGGCAAAGCCCAAAGGCATGGTGGCTTGCACCCACCACACCGGCATGCCATAGGCCAGGGTATGGGCGGCCTCTATTTCGCTCGCTACAAAGCGCCAACTGGCCCAGGTGAGCAGGCCGCACACAAGTGCGGCGCTGGTGTTGGCAAAGACAAATACCGAGCGCTGCCATGCGGCCGTGTCCGCGCCTGCAGGTCGGCTACCACCACCCAGGGTGGTGAGGTGCCCATTGCGCTCGGCTGCCAGTGCCCCCAGCATGGCCAGCACCAACCCCAGGTGCTGCACCAGCACCGAGGCGTTCTCTATGCCCTGGCCCAACAGCGGGCGCATCAGTATTTCAATGATCGGGATCAGCGTCATCAGCACCAGGGCGGCGCTGGCCACCCAGGCATCGGTGTGGCTGAGCTGTTCCAGCCTATCCAATCGGCTTTGCGCCACGGCTACTTGGCCTTGCCCGCGCGGAAGGCTTTCAGGTGGGCAAACACCTCGTCAAAAGTCTCTGCCGGTACCATGCTGCCGCGAATGCGGGGGTAAAGCTTCTCGGCCAGATCATTCCATTCCCGCATTTGCTCAGCGTTGGGCTTGTTCACGGTCAGGCCGCGCTTCTTCATGGCATCCACCGCCTCATCCACTTCCTGGCGTGCCTTGGCGCGGATTTGCACACCCGCCTTCTCGCTGGTGGCGCGCACGGCATCACGCACTTCGGGCGTCATCTCGTCCCACGTCTTTTGGGTGACCACGAGCGCACCGACGATGGGTGCCCAGTTGATCTCAAGCATGTTGGGCGCCGCGTTGTAGATTTGGCTGGCCAGCGCAAAGTAGGGCGTGGACGGCACCACGTTGATCATGCCGGTTTGAATGGCGGGCAAGATGTCGGTGGTCTCCAGTGGCACAGGGGTGTAGCCCAGGCTCTTCATGATGGACTGCTGCTCGGGCTCTGAGCCCCAGGCAAAAAACTTCATGCGCTTGAAGTCGTCCGGGCGCAGCGCGGCTTCCTTTGAAAAGAATCGCACCCAGCCAGCATCGCCCCATGCCAAAACCACAAAGCCTTTATCCAGAAACTTCTTCTCCATGGCCGGGCGCATTTTCTCGCGCACGTAGTCCACCTCTTCCCAGTTTCGGAATAACAAAGGCATGACTTGCAGCGCAGCAATCGACGGCTCAATTTCGCGCAGCCCCACCACGGAGAGCAAAGCACCTTGCAACTGCCCAATGCGCATACGCCGCGCCATTTCGGCTTCGCCGCCCTGGCTACCGTCGGTAAACACGAGGTACTTGGCACTGCCGCCCTGGGCGGTGCGCCAGGTCTCGCCAATTTCCATCAGTTGGCGATGGTAGAGCGAGTTCTTGGGCACCAGCGTGCCGATGCGCAATTGCTTGTTGGCAGCATGTGCGGCAGACGCGGCCAGCGCGGCCAGACAAATCAAGGCGCAAGCCAAGCGACGGCTTGAAGAGCGAGTTTGTACAGAAAAGTGAAATTGAATCATAAAACTGAGAGATCAAAAAAGGTCATCCGCATTCGCCAGCAGCCACAGGGCACGCTCACGCATGGCAGCGTTCGCCACGCTACGGCGTGCCATGCTGGCGTTCAGGGCTTGCTGTAGCAGGGACTCAAATGCTTCGCGGTCACCTGCGGGCTGGGCTATTGCCTCGGCCCTGGCCACAAAGGCGCCCGCGTTTTTTCCGTCACCGGCGGCAATGGCCGCATCAAAATACGCAGCAGTTTGTTTCACAGAACCGCCGGGACGGGCGGACTCAAAACTGCCCATCAGGCTGGCCAAAGCACCCTCGCCAAAGCCAGGCGAAGTTTTCCAGGCCAAGCGCGCCAGTCGGAACGCGACAGGCAAATCAGCCACGGTTTCGGGGTTATCTTTGGAAAGTGAAATGGCGGCACCCCACGATGCCGCTGCCCAATAGGCTACGCCCACTTGGGTTTCATTCAGCATCGGCCAGTGCAGGGCCTCTGGCTTGGCCAACGCCGCCGAAAACCCGGGACTGGATGCCTCCAGAGCTGCCATCGCATGGCGGTGTGCCCGCAGGTACAGGCGCTTGGCGCGTTCGTTCAGGGCTTGTGCGGCTTTTGCGTCTTTGGATTCAACACGCTCTGCTTCAAACGCCACAAACGCATAGGCGTATTGGGTAAACCCACCCGACACGGCTTGTGCCAGCTTCAGGTTGCCCGGCGACTCGCGCAAGATCGACTCTGACAGTTTCAGGTAAAACGCGCTGGCCTCTCGGGCCAGGCCGAGGTCGTCTTCATCGGTACTGCCTTGGCTGGCCAGCTCATTGCCAATACCTTGGATGATCAGGTGGCGGGGTGAGCAGCCGCCGAGCAGCACAGCAACGGCTATCAGCACACCCAGTGTCAAGCGCTGCATGGCTTCAGATCACTCCTGCAAGGGCGGCAGCCGAGCCAAGCGTCCGCTGATGAAGTGCGTGCGCTGGCGCTGGTCCAAGGTGCGCGCACCGGGCTGTGGTCCAGCCCCCGCCTCGTCATTGTTTTGCAATCGCATGGTCCGCATTTCTGAAAGTGCGTATTTAACACGGGCAATGTGACCAACGTGTGAAGGTGTCAAACCAAGCGCCGCAGCCTGGACTGAGGTTTGAGCAGGAAGACTGAAGCCGTGCTTCACCCAAGCACTCAATGTTTTGCTATGCTTCCCTCTTGTTATTCCTATCGGAGGTGGGTATGGAAACTGTCAGTGTGAGTGGATTAAAGAACAACCCCAGCGAGGCGCTCAGGATGGCCAAGCGTGGCGTTGTGCTGGTGATGAATCGCGACAAGCCGGATGCCTTGATGGTCGGGATTGAAACTGCAAAGGTATTGGATGCCAAAGGCGTGAGGCCTGCCCTGGCCACTGCATTGTTCAGGGATGGTCATTTGTCGCTGGCACGCGCCGCCCGGCTGGCCGAGTTGTCGTTGGGGCAATTTGTGTCTCACTTGTCGCGTTTGGGCATTCCTGTGGTGACGGGGAGCGCTCAAGATGCCAAGCAAGATATGGACACGCTTGAGCAATGGCTCGCCTTGTCTTGACGGATGCCAGCCCGCTGATCGGGTTGGCGCGTGTGGATGGCTTGTGTTGGTTGCAGCCTTTGTTTGACGTGGTCTGGATGCCCGCCGAAGTCAAATCCGAAGTGTTGGGTGGGTTTGGCACGCCTGACGAACAAGCCATCTCGCAAGCCATTGCGGCGGGATGGTTGGCGGTATGTGGACCCACGCCTGATTTGCCAGAATTACCAGAACTTGATGAGGGTGAGACCGCCTGTATCCGGATGGCCTTGGCCCATGCCGGACCAAGTTTGTTATTGATGGACGAGCGGCTGGGGCGTGCCATTGCGACTGAAAATGGTCTGCTGGTGACCGGCACTGCGGCAGTGATCGGCATGGCGCGCATGCGGGGATTGATACCCAGCGCCAAAGAGGTGTTTTCGCGCCTTCATGCTTCGGATTTCAGGATTTCGGCGGCGGTGATTGATGCCATCTTGATTCGGGTTGGCGAAAAATAACGGGGTGTGGCCAAGACCATGCAAATGAGCGCCGTGAACGGGTCCCGGGCAAGCCGAATCTCAAACTCGGCTTAGTCAGCCTCGCGCTTACCGCGATCGCCTTTGCCGCCACCCTTGATGTCATTCTCGTCCGCGCTGCGGTGGCATTCCACGCAGTTGTCAAACTGGCGAATCCCTTCATCGATGTGCTCGCGCCGGATATTGGCCGGTGTGTGTTCATGGCAGCCATAACAGGTGTAGCGGCTGTAGTCGTTGCGTACATGGCAGGTCACACACGTGGTGTTGTGGTCGCGGTCCAGCACAAAGTATTTGTTGTGCTCAAAGGTGGCGGGCGTCCACTTCTGCTGGGTGTGGCACTGGGCGCAGTTGCCGGTGATTTGTTTGTGCAGTGCATCCGTGGGTGACTTGTGGCAAGTCTGACACTGGTTGTTGGTTTCCTTCTTTAGCAGGGCGTGGTCGAAATAGCCCTGCAGGCGGTAACGTTTCACGCCGGCGTGGTCGCTGTGACAGGCCACACAGTCCTGACTGATGAGTTCCTGGTGGAAGGGGGTGGATGTGAGTGGTTTTAAAACCGGCGCGCCCTGGGTTGTCTTGCGGCCAATATCGGCGGGCATGTGACAACTGACGCATTTGGTGGAATCAGCCCCAGTGAGCGCAGCATGGCAGGCAAAACAATCGGTATCGAGCTGCTGGTGGCCCGGAATCAACTTGCCCGGCCCGACCATCAGGTGTGGATAGGCAAAAGTCAGCACGGCCAGCACCAGCAGGTTGATGGCCAGGATGAGTTTGAGCGTGCGGCTCATACCCAGCCCCAGAATAAAAAGATGCTGACAATGTGACCCAGGGCCAGCACCGAAAACACGATGAAAATGGGGATGTGCACCTTGCGCCACTGCGCCATGGCACCCAGCGCCACAGCGTCCCAAAACACGGCTTGCTCGACCTCGGTTTTGGACAGGCCGCGCAGCTGGAACCGTTCCCGCTCGCCCTGGACATGCTGGCGCGACTGGTGCAGCAACATCTTACCGACCAATCCGCTGATGACGTTCACCCCCATGGCCACGGTCGCCAGCCAGGGCAGGATGGCATTGAAGTGGATGCCGGCATGGATCAGCACCATCAGGGAGCCCAGCCAGGTTCCGAACTCATGCATTTTGAGCAGTGACTTGGGGTCGCCTGTGCTGACCCATTTGCGCTTGCGCGCCGAGTAGTACAGCGAGCCGATGATCAGCAAGGTGCCAGGTATGCCCAGATAGCGCCCGACCCAGACCAGGTCCAGGCGGTGCAACAGATAGTCGCCGGCCAGGGTGGCGGCAGCCAGCAGTCCCAGCAGCACGGTAAACGGCAGCACATGGCCGCGCCAGAGTGAACTTTTCATTTACGCCTCCAGGGTGACAGCCGTCTTTGGCGTGCAAACGCACAACAGGCAACTGCCCGGCTCGGGATCAAAATCTGGCGCCTGGGTGTAGACCACCTCGCCGGCGCGGATGCTGGTTTGACAAGTGCCACAACCGCCCGCCCGGCAGCCGGAGCTGACCACAATGCCATGGCTTTCTGCAAAATCCAGCAACGAACCCATGCCGGGCTCCCAGGTCGCCTGTTGGCCTGACTTGGAAAAATTCACCATGACGGCGCCTTGCTTGTCGTCGCCCTGGTTTGCGGCCCGCTTGGCAGATGCCGTATTCTTGCGCGGGATGGACGCCGGACCGAAGGCCTCAAAGTGAATCCGCCCCTCCGGCACGCCCCAATCTTCCAACGCGGGCACCAGACTTTGCAGCAGCGGTGTGGGGCCGCAAATGTAGAAGTGATAGGGCTTGAGCGGTAATAGGCGGCGCAGCAGCGCGACATCCACACGACTGTGGTGGTGCTGTATCGGCCCGGGTTGATGCACGCCCGCCTCACCCGCCTGCGGGTTGCTCAAGCACAGGTGAAGATGAAAGTTCGCATGTTGCGCTGCCAGCGCGTGCAGTTGCGCCTGCATCACCAGTTCAGCCCGATTGCGCACGCCGTAAAACAGCCACAGCTCGCGCCCGGGCTGCGCCGTCAGGCACCAGTTCAGCATGCTCAGCATGGGCGTGATGCCGATGCCGCCGCCAATCAGCACCACCGGCGCGTCGCTCTGGTCGAGATAAAAATGGCCAGCCGGCGCACGCACCTGCAATTGGCTACCGACCTCGACATGGTCATGAAAGTAGTTCGAGGACAGACCCGGTGGCAGCTGGCCTTCAACCGGGGCGGATGCGCGTTTGACGGAAATGCGGTAGCGATTGGCTTGGGGCGCATCCGACACGGAGTAACAACGGATGACCTTTTGTGTACCGCCCTGTTGGGAAGGAATGTCAAGCTGAAAGGTCAGAAACTGCCCCGGTAAAAACGGTGGCAGGGGTTTTTTGTCTTCAGGGACAAGGTAAAACGAGCAGACCTGCGCCGTGGCATCTTCCATCACTTTGCGCTCAACGTGAAAGCTGCGATAGCCCGCCCATACGGCGGCAACTGGTTGCATCAGCTCAAGCGCAGCTTCAGGATGGACGGCAATTTCAAACTCAGCTGCCACATGACGCAGCGCTTGGTAGGCCTGCCAATGACGCCAGAATCCAATGCACACATAGAGGGCAAGTTGAAGCAGGACGCCGCCCGCAATCCAAAGCAGCAGGTAAAGAGAGGTCATAGAGCGATGCAGTCTACGCTTTGGGCCTTAACGAAGGATTAACAAATATCAGCTCTGGCAAACTTAAAGTTGACGCGTGCGCAATGGCAGGCTCTTTTTAGCAAAACGCCTGATTCAGGGGCTAGTGTTTGGTTCTGACTTGGCCCCTCGCATCAGCGTCAGCGCCAGCACCACCGAGGCCACCATCAGCAGCAAACTCACCGCGTTGAGCACCGGCGTGGCGCCTTCGCGCATGCGGCCGTACATCATCACCGTGAGCGGCGCGTCCGAGCCCACCAGCATCAGCGTGGTGTTGAAGTTCTCAAAACTCATCAAAAACGAGATCGCCGCCGAGCCGATCAGCGCGGGTTTCAGGTATGGCAGGGTGATGGTCCGGAGCACGGCAGCACGGGACGCACCGAGGTTGTAGGCGGCGTCTTCCAGCGTGACATCAAAGCGCTTGAGGCGCGCGGTGATGGTGAGTGTGGCAATCGACACGATGTAGGAAAACTGGCCCAACACCACCAGCGGCAGGCCCGGGCGTAAAAACTCCAGCTCCAGGCCCCACAGGTCGTCGGCCAGATTGGCAATGCGGCTGGCAAAGGCCAGGATCGAGATGCCCAGGATCACGCCGGGGATCACCAGCGGCGCCAGCATCAACAAAGATAAAGCTTGCTTGCCGCGGAATTGCGTGCGCTCGATCAGGAACGCATTGGCGGTACCGACCAGCACCGACAGCACGGTGACCCAGGCCGCCACCACCACGCTGGTCCACAGACTGCCAAGCATGGCGCGGTCGGCAAACAGGCCGGTGCGGCCCGCGCCGTCATGGCCAAAAAACCAGTCCAGCGTGAAGCCGCGCCAGGGCGGTGCCGGGTAGGGCGCGTCGTTGAAGGCAAACACCGCCACCACGACCAGTGGCAAAAAAAGGAAGGCAAAAAAAGCCACACCGTACATGACGGTGCTGGCGCGTAGCCACAGCGGGCGGGGCAGGGACGCGATCATGTTTTTTGCATCACTTCGCCAAAACGCTGACCGCTCAGGCGCAGGCCAGCCCAGACAATGACTGTGGACAGGCCGAGCAGCAAAAAGCCAAATGCCGCACCCTGCTCCCAGTTGAAACGGGTGATGAACTGGGTGTAGATCTGCTCGGTGAACCACTGCGAGTTCTTGCCACCCAGCAGCGTCGGCGTGAGGTAATTGCCCAAGGTCAGCATGAACACCACGATGCAGCCCGCCACCATGCCGGGCGCCGCGTGCGGGATGATAATCTGGCGCAAGATGGACCAGCCGTTGCCGCCCAGGTCGTAGGCCGCTTCGATCAGGGAGTCGTCCAGGCTCTCCAGCGCGCTGATCAGCGGAATCACCATGAACAGCATCGAGGTGTAAACCAGCCCGACCAAAATGGTGGCGTCGTGGTACAGCATTTCCACCGGTGCTGGTGTGACACCCAGGCTGACCAGCACGGCGGGCAGCACGCCGGACTCGCGCAGCAAGATCATCCAGCCCAGCGTGCGCACGGTCTCACTGACCCAGAACGGGATCAGGCACATGACAAACAGCAGGGACTTGTTGCGGCCGCGGGCGATCTTGGCAATCGTCCACGCCACCGGGAAGGCCATTACCAGCGTGATGGCGGTGGCCAGGATCGACATCAGCGCGGTGCGCACAAAGGTGTGCCAGTACAGCGGCTCTTCGATAAAAGTGGCGAATTGCGCCAGGCTGGGTTCGTACACACGCGGTGCCACGCGCGCGCGCAACGACAAAATGCCCAGCTCCACATGCGGCAGCAAGATCAGGCTAATGAGCCACAGCAGCGCGGGTGCCAGCAGCAACAGCAGCGTCAGGCGAGCTTGGGTTTTCATGGTTCAACCGGCAAAACAGACCGCCCGTTGCGCGTCGAACCCAAAGGCCACGGTTTCACCCACTGCCAGGTCGGCGAACTCGCCGGTTTGCGGCAAGGCGATGCGGAATTCGGTGTTGGACTGCGCTTCACGCAGCAGTACCGCCGAATTGGCACCGTCAAACAGCAGGCTGTCCACACGGGCGCTGAAGGTCGGCAAGCCGGCATCCATCAACACCGCGGCGCTGCGTGCCAGGCGCGCCACCTCGGGTCGCACAAAAGCTTCGACCGCATCGCCCCGGCTGACCTTGCCAATGGCCCGTGCCGGGATCACCAGACCCTCAGCACTGGTCACGCTCACCTCAAGGCCATTGATTTGCGTGGCGACTCCGGCGATGCGGTTGTTGGCGCCGACAAAACCCGCCACAAACGGCGTTTGTGGTTCGTAATACAGCTGCTGCGGCGTGCCAAGCTGCTCAAAGCGGCCATGGTTCATGACCGCCACATGGTCCGACAGCACCAGCGCTTCGGACTGGTCATGTGTGATGTAGACAAAGGTGGTGCCAAAGGCCGCTTGCAAAGCTTTCAGCTCGATCTTCATGTGCTCGCGCAGTTTCAAATCCAGTGCGCCCAGCGGCTCATCGAGCAGCAGCAGGGTGGGCTCCAGCACCAGGCTGCGGGCAATCGCCACGCGTTGTTTTTGGCCACCCGAGAGTTGGTCAACGCGTTTGGCTTGGGCACCGGCCAGGCTGACACGCTCCAGCATCTCGCCAACCCGAAGTTTGGTTTCATCCTTGGCGACGCCGCGGCGCGCCAGGCCGTAGCCGACGTTCTCGCCCACATTCATCATCGGGAACAGCGCCAGGTGCTGGAACACCATGTTGACCGGGCGCCTGTTGGGCGGCACACCGTTCATGGCTTTGCCGCCGATCTGGATGTTACCGGCGTCTGGCTCCAAAAAGCCCGCAATCATGCGCAACAGCGTGGTCTTGCCACAGCCCGAGGGGCCCAGGATGGAGAAGAAACTGCCGCGCGCGACGCTGAACGAGAGCTCGTCCACCGCGCGGAAAGCACCGTAGTGCTTGGCCACGCGGGTGGCTTGCAGGTCAGGCTGCGTCGTCAAAATTAATTGGCCGCTTTGATGCGGTCCAGCACACGGCCTTCGATGTCCTCAATGCCGGCGGGCACGGCGGGGTACCACTTGACATTCTTCAGCGCGGCTTCGGGGAAGCTGGCGGCAAACTGGGCCTTCAGTTTGGCGTCCATCAACTGGTCAGCGCCTTTGGAGCCGGTGAAGTTGCCAGCCGATTTGGCTACGCGGGCCGCAATTTCGGGGCGCATGTTGAAGTTGATCCAGGCGTAGGCTGCGGCGTCATTCTTGCCCTTGGCCGGAATGGCAAAGGTGTCGATCCAGCCCAGCGCCCCGGACTTGGGTGCGATGAACTGGATTTCGGCCTTTTCGCCATTGAGTTTCCAGCCACCCGTGTCCCACATCATGGCGCCGACGATCTCGCCGGTGCGCATGCCGTTGAGCAACTGGTCCTTGTTGTCCCAGAAAAATTTCAGGTTGGGCTTGCAGGCGATGACGGTCTTGCCCACGTCATCCATCAGTGCCGCGTAGGCCTTGGGGTTGCCGTACAGGTCAAACGGGTTCTTGCCTGCGGCAAAGGCAAAAGCGAGCAAGGTCGGGCGTTTCAGGCGCACGGCGGTCTTGCCCTTGACATCAGCGCGGCACAGGTCCGGGTAGTCAGCCATTTTGGTGAGGCTGGTGTTGACCACCAGGCCGTCCGTTCCCCAGATGTGCGGCAGGCCATAGACCTTACCTGCCAGTGTGGTGTTTTTCTTGGTGGCTGCCAGCATCGACGGGATGAACAGCTCGGCTTTGAGCTTGCTCAGGTCCATCGGCTTGTAAATGCCAAACTCCTGCTGCGGGCCGGTGATGCGGTCTTGTGAGGGCTGGGCCAGGTCAAAGCCGGCGCCGCCAGTGGCGCGCAGCTTGGAAATCATTTCTTCGTTGTTGGACAGCGTCAGCTCGACCTTGTAGCCGCTTTCTTTTTCAAACTGCGCCACCACATCGGCGGGTGCGTAGTCGGCCCAGGTCAGCAGGCGCAGGGTTTTTTCCTGGGCCACGGCAGAGCCGACGACACCGAGGGCGACAACGCCAGCAGCGATCAATGAGTAGCGCAATTTCATGGTGAATCCTTGAAGTAGGTCAATGGGGTCATAAAGACGAGTCAGGCCAGTGGGCCTGAGAAAATCATGGTATGTCAGAGAAATGACATTTTGATGTCAGTCGTGCACCGCGGTCAATGGGTTTCCGTTGCGCTGTTGTTGTCGTTAACATTCGCTTGTTAATTTGCAGGAGGTTTTTCTATGCCAGTTGTCGTCGTCGCCAACCCCAAGGGAGGCGTGGGCAAGTCCACCCTGTCCACCCAAATTGCTGGCTACTTTGCCAGCCAGAACCACAGTGTGATGCTGGGCGATGCTGACCGTCAGCAGTCGAGCAAACTCTGGTTGTCCTTGCGCCCGGATCAGGCGCGGCCCATTCGCAACTGGGAGCTTGGTGACGACGGCATTGCCAAGCCGCCCAAGGGCACCACCCATGTGGTGCTCGATACGCCCGCCGGTCTGCACGGCAAGCGGCTCAAGGAAATTCTCAAGCGGGCCCACAAAGTGGTGGTGCCATTGCAGCCCAGTGTGTTTGACATTTTTGCCACGCAGGATTTTTTGAATGAACTGGCTGACAGCGCCCAGGCCGCCAAAATCGAGATTGGCATTGTCGGCATGCGGGTGGATGAGCGCACCCGCGCCGCCGAGCAATTGCGCACGTTTGTGGAGGCCACCGGCCTGTCGGTTTTGGGCTACGTGCGCGACACGCAAAACTACGTCCAGCTGGCCGCCCACGGCCTTACCGTGTTTGACCTTCCGCCTGAGCGGCTGGCGCGTGACCTGGTCCAGTGGCAACCCATTTGCCGCTGGCTGGATCAGTAGCGGCTTGGATGTTTTTGATCGAAAAAAGCTTACCTCGATTGGGCCTTGGCTTTATCCTGCGTCACCCGACCCCCGTTTGACAGTGATGTATCTATCGATTAAAACAAAAAAATGCGACAAAATACGCATTTAATAATGCAATAAAGCGACAAACTCAAGCATCATGGCCGCCATAGACCTCAAAAAAGCGACAAGTGACACCGCGTTAATCCTGTACGCCGAACTGGGGCCGGCTGAAATTCGCACGGCCCAACGGCTCGTCAAAGCCGGCCAGCTTGCCCGCATCGTGCCGGGCATGGTCAGCAGCAGCCAGCCTCAAGATTGGCCAGCCTTGATTGCCCGGGAACGCTTGCGCGTGCTGGCGGCCTTGTTTGCGGGCACTGTGCTGGGCTATCGCAGCGCCTTTAACGGCGGCCTGCCCGAGGACGGCATCCTTCACCTGATTGGCGGCTACCGGCGCAACGTCACCTTGCCGGGCTTGACCGTCATGCTCTGGAAAGGACAGCCCCCGGCCTTGGGCGACACACCGATGCTGGGGCGCAATCTTTTTTACCCCTCCTTGCCGCGCCTGCTGCTAGAAAACCTCACGCCCAGCCGTGGCCCCAAGCCAAAAACTGTGGGCCGTGATGCCGTGGAGCAGCGCTTGCTCAGCATCTGTGATGCGCGCGGCGAAGATGCCCTGTCAGCCTTGCGCGAACAAGCCCGCAGCCTGGCGCAACCCCTGGCACTGGCCGATGAGTTCAAGCTGCTCGACGACTTGGTGGGCAGCATTCTGGGCACGCGTGCCTCCAAACTTGCCACACCAGCGGGCCTGGCGCGCACAGCCCCCGTGCCCTATGACGCAAATCGGCTGGCCTTGTTTGAGCAGCTCGCCGCCCAACTTCGCAGCACGCCGTTGCCGCAACCGGCCGCCGTGGCCTTGTCAGCGCGCTCGCGCAGCCACTTTGCCTTTTTGGAGTCGTACTTCAGTAACTTCATTGAAGGCACTGAATTTGATGTGCAAGAGGCCCGCAGCTTTGTGCTTGAAGGCAAGCCAGTCGATCAGCGCCCCAAAGACTCGCACGACATTCTGGGGGTGTTTCGCCAAGCACTTGACCCCGGTTGGGCCAATCAAACCCTGGCCAGCGGCGACGCAGTACTGACCCAACTGCGCGCCCGCCATGCCGACCAAATGCGCGAGCGCCCGGAAGTTGGCCCCGGTGAATTCAAGGTCCTGGCTAACCGGGCGGGCAACACCGAGTTTGTTGATCCCCGCCTGGTGCGCGGCACCCTGATCGAAGGCTCCAAGCTGTTGACCAGCGTACCCGCAGGCACGGCCAGAGCGTTGTTGGCTTTGTTTCTGGTGTCAGAAGTTCACCCGTTTATCGATGGCAACGGTCGCCTGGCCCGGCTGGTGATGAACGCCGAGCTGTCGGTGCTGGGCATTTGCCGCATCATCGTGCCTACCCTGTTCCGCGAGGAATACCTGGACTGCCTGCGCCTGCTCACGCGCGACGGCCAGGCGGCCCCGCTGCTGGCGGCGATGCAAAAAATCCACCAGTGGACGGCCGCCTTTGACTACGAAGACCTCGACCTTGTCATCGCCAGAATGGCACGCTGCAATGCCTTTGAGCGTTCACTTGTTCAATTTAAGCTGCTGACACCCCCGTCAGCCGCTGCCCCGGCGACCGGCGCCTGACCTGTGGCCGCCGTGGATGCCGATGAAGCCCACCGCGCCCTAGCGAAGAAACCCACAGCCAACCGGTCAAGCGCCTGAGCGCCTGGGATCCAAAATGGTTTGCTTTGCGCGGTCAGATCACACGCGCCCGTGGCGACGCTGAGAAGTGGCGGATATGCGTTCGCGTATTTCAGGGTGGCGGCTCAAACCACGCAGCATTTCATCGTCAATCATCTTGCTTTTGGTTGTCATTACCGACCTTTCGCTTAGGTGGATGCCCAGTACGCTACGACACATCACTTTGAATCGCACCCAGGGCCTTGAAAGTGAAGGTCGACTCTCTTTCAGGCTTTGTCAGAAGGCAACACAAAGCCGATGGGTCGCTTGGGCGGATCTGGTGGCTGAGTCAGTGCACGCAATGCTTCAAAAATCTGCCGTAGTTGTGTGCGGGTGTTGTGGGCGAAAGCGTCGGTTTTGATTTCCATGCCTTCGACCTTCATTTCGAGCTCAGTCAGGCGTTGGGCCAGATCCGCGTGCGTGACGGCGGCTTGGCGCAACTGCACGAATGCGCGCACCACATAAATGCCCATCTCAATGGCTTGCGGACTGGCCAGCACGTTAGCCAATGCAATCGACCCAAATTCAGTGAACGCGTAAGGCAGCGATTTCGCAAATTTGAGCTTGGAGAGGTGGTCACAGTTTGTGACCACCTCCGCTTTTTCCGAAGCGTTGAGCTGAAACATGAAATCCGGCGGGAAGCGTGACAAATTACGTTTCACGGCCTGATTCAACGCTTTGGTAGGCACGCCGTAAAGCTCGGCCAAATCTGAGTCAATCATTATGCGCACACCGCGCAAGGTCAGGATGCGACTTTCAATACGGACAGGAATCAGCAAACTCATCAGAGATACCTTTGTTTAAGGTCGAAAATTGCGACCTTATTCGATCGCGTTGTGGCATTCACTCAAGTATCGCTTCACCCCAAATGCTTACCCACAATCCCCGCCAGCTCAAACATCGTCACCTGCGGTTTGCCAAAGACGGCCAGCAATTTGGCATCGGCATTGATGGCCCGTTTGTTGGCAGCATCCTGCAAGTTGTTGGCCTTGATGTAGTCCCACAGTTTCTTGATGACCTGGGCGCGCGCCACGGGTTCGGCGCCGATGACGGCGGCCAGGGCGGCGCTGGGGGTTGAGCCCGAGCTGCCTGCCGCTGGTGCTTTGCGCGGTGTTTTGGCGGTGGCTGCCCTGGTCACTTTTTTGGCTGGCGCTTTCACCGCCTTTTTCGTCGCTACGGCCCTCAAAGGGGTGCCCGCTTTGGCCACCGCCGCTGCTTTGGTCAGCGGCGCGGCGGCAGTTTTGCGCGGCGGGAACTTGCTGGGGGCAAATTCAAAGTTCACCTTGCCCGCTGTCGGGTCCCAGGCCAGCATGGCCTTGAAGGCGCGCCGGGTGCGCATGGAGACAAACTTGTCGAGCAAATCGGTCTTGCCGGTGGCCAGCAGCTTGACCATTTGTTCGCGCTCAATCGGCTGCTGCAAAATGATCTGGCCGGTTTTGAAGTCGCAGCTCGGTGTGGCTTGGGCGTCAGTGGGTACCGACTTTCCACAGACGTAATTCTTGCCGTGCTCAAACACAGCGGCGCCACATTTCGGGCAGGTGCCCAGAGAGGTCTGCTTTGAAAAGTCGATCAGCTCGCCCGATTCTTCCCCGGCCTTGTCGTCGCCAAAGTCAAATTCCAGCTTGTAATTTTTGGTTTCCTCGTCGAACTTGATGACCATTTCGGCGGTGAACGGCCAGCCGGCCTTGGAGCGGAAGCCGCTCAAGGGGCCGATTTTGCGGTCGCGCAAAAACTGCTCGACCTCGGCCAGCTCAAAGGTCCGGCCCGCCGGTGTTTTGCCAAACGAGAAACCGCAGCCGTCGCTTCGGCCGTCCGCACCGGTGCAGGCGTAGCGGCGGTAGTTTTCTTTCACGACACCGCCGCAGTTAGGGCAGGGCGTGTGCAAGGTGGCGTAGTCGCCCGGCACCGTGTCGCGGTCGTATTCCTTGGCTTTTTTGACCATACGTTCGGTCATGGTGGCAATCTCGGCCATGAAGGTTTCGCGCTTGAGTTTGCCGTGTTCCATTTGCGCCAGCTTGAACTCCCACTCGCCGGTGAGTTCGGCCTTGGTGAGTTCCTGCACGTCGAGGCCGCGCAACAGGGTCATCAACTGGAAGGCTTTGGCGGTGGGGATCAGTTCGCGGCCTTCGCGCAGCATGTAGACCTCGGAGATCAGGCCTTCGATGATGCTGGAGCGGGTGGCGGGTGTGCCCAGGCCTTTTTCCTGCATGGCTTCGCGCAGTTCGTCGTCTTCCACGGTTTTGCCGGCGCCTTCCATGGCGCCGAGCAAGGTGGCTTCGGTGTAGCGCGCCGGGGGCCGGGTTTTCAGGGCCTTGGGGTCGACTGCTTCGGCCTTGACCCGCTCACCTGGTGCCACTGGCACCAGGTTGCCGGCGCTTTTGTCGCCGCTCTCGGGCTGCTCGGCAGCGGCTTCCTTGCCGTAAATGGCCAGCCAGCCCGGTTTCACCAGCACCTTGCCTTCGGTTTTAAAACTGTGCTCCAGCGCTTTGGAGATTCGGGTGGTGATCTGGTATTCGGCGGCCGGGAAAAACACCGCCATGAAGCGGCGCACCACCAGGTCGTAAATTTTTTGCTCGGTCTCACTCAGACCGTGCGGCGCTTGCAGTGTCGGGATGATGGCAAAGTGGTCGCTGACCTTGGCGTTGTCAAAAATCCGCTTGCTGGGGCGCACATAGTTGTTGTTGAGCGCGGTGAGCGCGTGGGGTGCCAGGTGCTTCATGCCACTGTCGGCCAGCATCTCGAAAGTTTGCTTGACCACCGGCACATAGTCTTCGGGCAGCGCGCGTGAGTCGGTCCGTGGGTAGGTCAGCGCCTTGTGGCGTTCATACAGGCTCTGCGCAATCGACAGCGTGGTCTTGGCGCTGAAGCCAAATTTGCCGTTGGCCTCGCGCTGCAGGCTGGTCAGGTCGAACAGGGCCGGCGAAACCTGCGAGGTCGGCTTGCTTTCTTCCGTTACCGTGGCCTGCTGGCCGCGCACCGCGTCAGCAATGGCCCGGGCCTCGCGCTGGCTCCAGACCCGGTCGGCCTTGAGTTCGGCGTCCACCTCGTCGTTGCCCGCAGCCGCGTTGGCTGCTGCGCGCTTCCAGGTCGGGTCAAACCATTTGGCCGGGTAGTCACCGGCCTGGGCGGCAAAGGTGGCGTGGATTTCCCAGTAGTCGCGGCTGACGAATTTGCGAATTTTTTCCTCGCGCTCCACCACCACGCTCAAAGTGGGGGTTTGCACCCGGCCCACAGTGGTCAAAAAGAAGCCGCCGTCGCGTGAGTTGAAAGCCGTCAGGGCTCGCGTGCCGTTGATGCCGACCAGCCAGTCGGCCTCGCTGCGGCAGCGCGCGGCATCGGCCAGCGGTTGCATCTGGGCGTTCGTTCGCAGCGCGCCAAAGCCGTCGCGAATGGCTTGCGGCGTCATGCTTTGCAGCCACAAACGGCTCACCGGCTTGCCCAGTGGCTTGGCGCCACCGGCGTACTGCTCGATCAGCCGGAAGATCAGTTCACCCTCACGCCCGGCGTCGCAAGCGTTGACGAGCTGACCCACGTCCTTGCGTTTGGCCAGCCTGACCACGGCGTTGAGCCGGGTCTTGGTCTTGTCGACGGGTTTCAGGTCAAAGTGCGGCGGAATCACCGGCAGGTGGGCAAAGCTCCACTTGCCGCGCTTCACGTCAAAGGCTTCGGGCGCCTGGATTTCCACCAGGTGGCCAACTGCGCTGGTCACCACATGGGTGTCGTTCTCAAAATGCTCGTCGTGCTTCTCGAATTTGCCCGACACGGGCGTCAGCGCGCGCACGATGTCTTGCGCGACCGAAGGTTTTTCAGCAATGATCAATGTTTTCATCTGACTACAATCCACTTTCTCGCGCTCGCACGGGCGGGCGCACACAGGCAGGTGCGCACACGCGCACCCATACGAGTCCACGATACCAAATTTTCAAGCGAGCCAAAAAAGTGCCCACACATCCCCGCCGAATCCAGGTCCGTCGCTCCGGTATCCATGGCAAGGGCGTATATGCGGTGCAGGACATTGCCGCCGGCGACATGCTGATCGAATACCTGGGTGAGATCATCACCTGGAAAGAAGCCCAGGCGCGGCACCCGCATGACCCGCAGAACCCGAACCACACGTTTTATTTTCACATTGACGAAAGCCGCGTCATTGATGCGCTGTACGGTGGTAATTCGTCGCGCTGGATCAACCATGCCTGTGACCCCAATTGCGAGGCTGACGAGCAGGACGGCCGAATTTTCATCAAGGCGCTGCGCGACATTGCTGCCGGTGAAGAGCTCAACTATGACTACGGCCTGATCATCGAGGAGCGCTACACCAAAAAACTCAAGGCCGAGTACCCCTGCTGGTGCGGCGCGGCGACCTGCCGGGGCACCCTGCTGGCACCCAAGCGGCGTTGACTGATGACCGTCCCCACCGCTACGCCCATTCGATGGCCTGCCGAGGCCATCTGGGAAGCCGTGGCCCCAGTGCTGCCAGGTTTTACCGTAGAGGTCTTGCCCGAAGTTGATTCGACCAACTCCGAGCTGATGCGCCGCGCCCGCGCCGGTCGCCCGGACCCCGTGCTGCTGGTAGCCGAGCAGCAAAGCGCCGGGCGTGGCCGCATGGGGCGGCAGTGGCACAGTGGCGCCGCGCCGCGTGGTGGTGTTGCAAAAGCCTTGACTTTCTCACTGGGTCTGAATCTGGCGCCGGCCGACTGGTCAGGCCTGTCGCTGGCGGTGGGTTTGAGCGTGGCGCAAAGCCTGCACCCTGATATTCGCCTCAAGTGGCCCAACGACCTGTGGTGGCATGACCGCAAACTGGCCGGCATCTTGATCGAGACCGCCAACTGGGGCGAGACCAGCGCCAGCCGTTATGTGGTGATTGGGGTGGGCATCAACTTGCTGACGCCCGATGCGACCGGCCTGTCGACCGCGCCCGTCGGCCTGCGTGAGTTGCTGCCCGACGTGGACGCGGCGCAGGCGTTGTTAAGCATCGCAGCCCCGCTGGTGCAGACTGTGCAGCGCTTCGAGACCCATGGCTTTGCGCCGTTTCAAAAGGCCTTCAACACACGGGACGCGCTGACGCAGCTGCCAGTCACGCTCAGTGATGGTGTGCAGGGTGTGGCCCAAGGCGTGGACGCGACTGGCGCGCTGCGGCTCGCCAATGCACAAGGTGTGCGGCGCATCACCAGTGCCGAGGTCAGCGTGCGCGTCCAAAAAGGCCCGGCTTATGACCACTTGTGAGCACCAGGTGTGATGGCGCGCACCTTTGTCTGGCTGTTGTTGCTGCTCAATGTGGTGTATGGGGCGTGGGCGCAGGGTTGGTTGCTGCCCTATGGTTTTGGGCCGACATCCCAACGTGAGCCACAACGCCTGGCGCGCCAAATTCGCCCGGAGGCAATCACTGTCTTGCCCGCAGCCGAAGCCTATCGGCGGCCAGCACCCACGCCGCCCGAACCCAGGGTGTGTCTGCAATCCGGGCTTCTGGACCAGGCGCAGGTGGATGCCGTGCGGCGCATTCTGGAAACTTCATGGTCGCCGGAAGACTGGCAACTGCAGGAGGTGATGCGTCCCGAGCGGTGGCTGGTTTACATGGGAAAGTTCACCAACCAGGCTGAACTCGACAAGAAACGCGCTGAGTTGGTGGCGATCCAGGTGAGCGCGGAATCTTTGCAACAGGCGTCCCTGTCACCGGGTTTGTCGCTGGGTGCTTATCCGTCGCTGGCGCAAGCCAACACCGCCCTGCAAGCCTTGAGTCGTCGTGGTGTGCGCACCGCCAGGGTGCTGCAAGAGCAGGCGGATGTGCAAGGCCTGCGCCTGCGCCTGCCGGCCGTGACGGCCGCGTTGCAAGCGCAGCTGCCCGACATCAGAGCTGTTTTACCTTCCGCCGTGCTGGAGTCCTGCCCTTAGAAAAGCTTGCGGGTCAGACCACTCGCGTAGCGACGTGCTCTGACCCCAACTAACCAAAGACTTTGCGGGTCAGACCACTCGCGTAGCGACGTGCTCTGACCCCAACTGATTAGGTTCGAGAGCGCTGAACCGCACCACAAAACGGGCACCTGCGGGCGTCTGGCCTGGGTGGTTTTCTTCGAGGCTGACGCTGGCCTGGTGTTGCTGGGCAATTTCAAGAACGATCGGCAAACCCAGGCCAGAGCCATCTGCTTCTGTCCCCAGCGCGCGGTAAAAAGGCTGAAAAATCAGCTCTTGCTCGGCCGCGGGCACGCCTGGGCCGGAGTCTTCAACTTGCAACACCAGGGTGTGACCAAAGGGGTCGGTGAGCACGCGCGCCGTGATCACCCCCGGCTTTTGCAAACTTGATGGGGTGTAGTTGATGGCGTTGTCAACCAGGTTGCGCACCATTTCCTTGAGCAGCGTCGGGTTGCCCAGCACGGTGCAACTGGGGGTGCCGGGTTGGGTGCCTTCATAGCCCAGATCGATGTGTTTTTCCAGCGCGCGGGGGACGCAGTCGCGTACCACCGACATGGTCAGTTCGGCCAGGTCGCAGACCACGCGGGGCATGGCTGAGCCGTTGCTCTCGGCGCGCGCCAGTGACAGCAGTTGGTTGACGCTGTGGGTGGCGCGAATGCTGGCGCGGCCAATCTGGCGCAAATAGTGTTTCAGGTCTTCGGCACTGGCACCCTCGCGCTGGGCGATCTCGGCTTGCATGCGCAGCCCGGCCAGGGGTGTTTTAAGCTGGTGCGCCGCATCGGCCAGAAAACGCTTCTGGGTGGCAATCGAGTCGGTCAGTCGCAACAGCAGGTCGTTGACGGACTCCACCAGCGGGGCCACCTCCATGGGCACGATTTGCGCGTCGATCGGACTCAGGTCATCGGGTTTGCGAGCGCGGATACGTTCTTCCAACTGGTGCAGGGGCTTGATCGACTGCACCAGCGCCAGCCACACCAGCAAGACCGCTAAAGGCAGGATGACAAACTGCGGCAGCATCACGCCTTTGACAATTTCGGTGGCCAGCACCGAGCGTTTCTCCAGGGTTTCGGCCACCTGCACCAGGGCGGGTTTGCTGCCGCGAGTGGGCAAAGTGACCCATAGATACGCCACCTTGACATCGAAACCCTTGACCGTGTCGTCACGAATGCGAACCTCGTCAAGCAGCACGGGTTCAACCGCCGGCGGGGCCGGCAAGTCGCGTTCACCACTGAGCAGTTCACCGCGTGGACCCAGCACCTGGTAGTACACCGTGTCGGAATCATCGGCACGCAACAATTCACGTGCCGGACGGGGTAACGTAAATTGGGCGCGGTCACGCTCGACGATGATGAGCTGCGCCATGGCGCGCACGTTGTACTCCAGGGCGCGGTCAAACGGCTTGCCGGCAATGTTTTGCGCCACCAACCAGGTCATGACCAGGCTCAGCGGCCACAGCAGCAGCAGCGGCGTGAGCATCCAGTCCAGGATTTCACCAAACAGCGAGCGTTGCTCGCGCGGATTGACCATCACGTGAAACGGTCTAGCCAGGGATCTTTTCGAGGCAGTAGCCCAGGCCACGCACGGTGGCGATGCGGATCGGGCCCTTTTCGATTTTCTTGCGCAGGCGGTGGATATACACCTCAATGGCGTTGTTGCTCACTTCTTCGCCCCATTCGCACAAGCGCTCCACCAGCTGGTCTTTGCTGACCAGTCGGCCAGCGCGTTGCAACAAGACTTCCAAAAGCCCAAGTTCGCGCGCCGACAGCTCCACCATCACCCCATCGATGCTGGCCACGCGCCCACCCTGGTCATAAATCAGCGGCCCGTGCTTGATGGTGCTGCTGGCCGCGCCCATGCCGCGTCGGCTCAGGGCGCGCACCCGGGCTTCGAGTTCTTGCAGGCTGAAGGGTTTGGCCATGTAATCATCAGCGCCGTAGTCCAACCCCTTGACGCGCTCTTCGACACTGTCGGCGGCGGTCAGGATCAGCACCGGCAGGGATGAGCCGCGGGCACGCAGGCGTTTGAGTACCTCCAGGCCGTGCATTCTGGGCAGCCCGAGGTCGAGAATCAGCAGGTCAAACTCGGTGTTGGTCATGAGCGCGGCATCGGCCTCGCTGCCGCTGGCCACATGATCGACAGCGGCACCCGAGCTACGCAAGGTGCGTAACAAGCCATCAGCCAAAACCTGGTCGTCCTCGGCAATCAAAATGCGCATCAATGTCTCCTTTGTAAGGTCGGTCTGATGAAGTTTTTAGGCTGCATGGTATCTTTATTGCGCATTCTAGGCGGCATAAACTTCCAGCCCGAGCGCCATGACGGTGGCCACCTCCGGGCCCACGGCCTCCTGCAATTCGGTTTGTGCTTGTGTCACGGCCTCTTTGAACGCCTGCAACCAGCTCAGACCCGCCGGGGTGAAGACCACCAGACAGGCGCGTGCATCGCGCGCGTCGCATTGGCGCTGCACCAAACCCCAGGCTTCGCATTGGTCTACCAGCTTGCCCATGGCCTGTTTGCTGATCCCCGCGCGTGCGGCCAGGTCGGTTAGGCGTGAGCCCGCCAAAGCCAGGTGCCGGGTGATGTGCACGTGTGAGGCGGTAAGGTGGCCGCGTGCGGCCAGGTTGGCCAAGGCCAGCGGCACACTGTCATTGGTTGCCATCAGCGCCAGCACGCGGGCGTCAAAACGTGCCGAGGCCTGGGCCAGCCAATAACCCGTGTGGGTCTGGCGCCAGGGCGTGTCGAGGGTGTTTGCTGCCATGCTGCAGATGGTAAACCAAATTGACTAAAAAATTGGTTTACGAGATTCAACCGTCGCCTTAAACTACTGTTCAAGCATCCAGCCTGTTGTTAAAAACAGAAGATGAAAACCTTGTCAAACAGTGACCGATCAATTTCAACCCAGGAGAAAAGCCATGGACGCACCCGTCAGAGCCGCTACCCCCATCAACCCCGAAAAAGCCAAAGCCCTGCAAGTGGCGCTGGCCCAGATTGAAAAGCAATTTGGCAAGGGAACCATCATGCGCCTGGGTGAAGGTGAAGTGATTGAAGACATCCAGGTGGTCTCCACCGGTTCACTGGGGTTGGACATTGCGCTCGGTGTCGGTGGCCTGCCGCGTGGCCGGGTGGTGGAAATTTATGGCCCGGAATCCAGCGGCAAAACCACCCTGACGCTGCAGGTGATTGCCGAGATGCAGAAAACCGGTGGTCAGTGCGCTTTTGTCGACGCCGAACACGCGCTTGATATCCAGTATGCGCAAAACCTCGGCGTCAACCTGCAGGACCTGCTGATCAGCCAGCCCGACACCGGCGAACAGGCGCTGGAAATTGTTGACAGCCTGGTGCGCTCGGGCGCAGTGGATCTGATCGTGGTCGACTCGGTGGCGGCGTTGACGCCAAAGGCCGAGCTCGAAGGTGAAATGGGCGACAGCCTGCCCGGCCTGCAAGCCCGCCTGATGAGCCAGGCGCTGCGCAAGCTCACCGCCCACATCAAGAAAACCAACTGCATGGTGATCTTCATCAACCAGATTCGCATGAAGATTGGTGTCATGTTTGGTTCGCCTGAGACCACGACCGGCGGTAATGCGCTCAAGTTCTACGCGTCGGTGCGGCTCGACATCCGGCGCACTGGCACCATCAAAAAAGGCGACGAAGCCATTGGCAACGAAACCAAGGTCAAAGTGGTCAAAAACAAGGTGGCACCCCCGTTCAAAACGGCCGAGTTCGACATCCTGTTCGGACAAGGCATCAGCCGCGAGGGCGAAATCATCGACATGGGTGTCACGGCCAACATCCTGGACAAGTCAGGCGCCTGGTATGCCTACAACGGCGAAAAAATCGGCCAGGGCCGTGACAACGCGCGGGAATTCCTGAAAGAAAACCCCGGCCTGTCGCAAGAGATTGAAAACAAGGTGCGCGTCTCCCTGGGTATTCCGCTGCTGGCCGGCACTGAGGCTCCCGTGGCAGAGGTCAAAGCAGCCGGTAAAAAAGCGGTTTGATGCGCTGCCAGCCACAGCTTCGCTAGCCAGCCTGAAAAAACACATGGCCTTTGACCAGCCTTCGCTCAAAGGCCGCGCCTTGCGCCTGCTCAGTGGCCGCGAATATTCGCGCGCTGAGCTGGAGCACAAGTTGCAGCGTTTTGAGGAGGCGCCCGGCAGTCTGGCGCTGGCGCTCAATGAGCTGCAGGCAAAGGGCTTTATCAACGAGCAGCGGGTGGTCGAGTCGGTGTTGAACCGGCGCGCCGCCAAACTCGGCGTGTCACGCATCAAGCAGGAGTTGCAGGCCAAGGGCCTGGACCCACAAGCCGTGTCGGATGCCGTGGCTGACCTGCGCAGCACCGAGCTGGCCCGTGCGCAAGAGGTTTGGCAAAAGAAGTTTGGCCATCGGCCCGAAGACGCGGGTGAACGGGCCCGGCAAATGCGCTTTCTGGCCAGCCGCGGTTTTGGCGGAGACACCATCCATCGCGTGGTGTCGGGCGGCGAGGACGATTGAACTTGCGCTTGCGCTGAAGACTACAGCCCCAGCATCAACTGCAGGTTCTGCACCGCCGCACCACTGGCGCCTTTGCCCAGGTTGTCCAGCCGCGCCACCAGCACCGCATGCTGAAAACCATCGCCCGCGTCACGGTTGGCAAAAACACGCAGTTCCAGCTGGTTGGTGCCCGCCAGTGCCACGGCATCGAGCTTGTCCGGGGTGGCGGGCAGGACCTTGACCCATTCGCTGTTGGCGTAATGCCGTGCCAGGGCGTCTTGCAGCTCGTCCGCGCTGGGTCGGCCGGGTAGCAGGTCCAGATGCAGTGGCAACTGCACCAGCATGCCCTGCCTGAAGTTGCCGACCGAGGGCACAAACAAGGGGCGGCGCGTCAGGCCGGTGCAGGCCATGATTTCCGGAATATGTTTGTGTTTCAAACCCAGGCCATACAGCTCAAAGGCCGGTGCCGTGCCCTGCTCATAGGCTTCGATCATGGGGCGGCCACCGCCCGAATAACCGCTGACCGAAGGCAGGCACAGCGGAAAATCGACCGGAATCAGCCCGGCATCAATCAAGGGCCGAAGCAGTGCAATGGCGCCCGTGGCATAACAGCCGGGGTTGGCCACGCGGCGCGCGGTCTGAATCGCCTCGCGCTGTCCGGACACAAGTTCAGGAAAGCCATAGACCCAGCCCGGTGTGATGCGGTGCGCGGTGGATGCGTCAATGATTTTGGGGCCGGCCTGGCCGGTTTGTTCCAGCGCATCGACCATGGCCACCGACTCGATCGCGGCCTCGTCGTGTAAACACAGCACCACCAGATCGGCCTGCGTCATCAGCTCACGCTTGGCGTTGGCATCTTTGCGCAGCTCGGGCGCAATGCTGATGAGCTCAATGCCGGGCAGGGTCTGCAGGCGTTCGCGAATCTGCAAACCCGTGGTGCCCGCTTCGCCGTCGATGAAGATTTTTTGCATGGTGAATCAAATCCTGAAAAGTGGGTTGCTTGTAAGGCTGGCAACAGATTGCCGCAATGCAGCATGATACAGTCCGGAGTTGCTTCGCACGGTGTCCCTGATGCTGCCCTGTTGGACATATCAGACGGCTATCCATCATCCATTCCTGAGAGAAACAGCTCATGAAAATTCACGAGTACCAAGGCAAGGAAATCTTGCGTCAATTTGGTGTGCCAGTGCCTCGCGGCATTGCAGCGTTCACCGTTCAAGAGGCGGTGGAAGCCGCACAAAAACTCGGCGGCCCGGTATGGGTTGTCAAGGCGCAGATCCACGCCGGGGGCCGTGGCAAGGGTGGCGGCGTCAAGGTTGCCAAGACCATTGAAGATGTCAAGCGCATCGCTGGCGAAATCCTGGGAATGCAGCTCAAGACCCACCAGACTGGCCCTGAAGGCCAAAAGGTACGTCGCCTCTACATCGAAGACGGTGCCGATATCCAGAAGGAATACTACGTGTCCGTGGTGACGGACCGGGCCACGCAAAAGGTGGCCTTTATTGCCTCCAGTGAAGGCGGCATGGACATCGAGGAAGTGGCGCATTCCACCCCCGAAAAGATCATCACCGAGTTCATCGATCCGCTGACGGGTCTGGGCGAGGCGCAAGCCAAGAAGATTGCAGACGCCATTGGTATGCCCGCTGGCTCGACGGCACAAGCTGTGGACATTTTCCAGAAGCTCTACAAGTGCTACATGGACACCGACGCCTCCCTGGTCGAAATCAACCCGCTGAACCGCGACGGCAAGGGCAATGTGATTGCGCTGGACGCCAAATTCAACTTTGACGCCAACGCGCTGTACCGTCATCCTGAGATCGTGGCTTACCGCGACCTCGACGAAGAAGATCCGGCCGAAGTCGAAGCCAGCAAGTTTGACCTCGCTTACATCAGCCTGGACGGCAATATTGGCTGCCTGGTGAACGGCGCTGGCCTGGCCATGGCGACCATGGACACCATCAAGCTGTTTGGTGCCGAGCCCGCCAACTTCCTGGACGTGGGCGGCGGTGCCACCCCCGAGAAGGTTACGGAAGCCTTCAAGATCATGCTGAAAAACCCCAAGGTCGAGGCCATTCTGGTCAACATCTTTGGCGGCATCATGAAGTGCGACACCATTGCCACCGGTGTCATCACCGCTTGCAAGGCCACCAACCTGAATGTGCCGCTGGTCGTGCGCATGAAGGGCACCAACGAAGAGCTGGGCAAGAAGATGCTGAAGGACAGCGGTCTGCCGATCATTTCCGTGGACACCATGGCAGAGGCTGCTCAAGCCGCTGTGAAGGCTGTTGCCAAGTAATTTGCAGGGCATTGACGCGCAACGCTCTGCCCCTTACTGATTAGGAAAAAAAATGTCTATCTACATCAATAAAGACACCAAGGTCATCACCCAGGGCATCACTGGCAAGACCGGTCAGTTCCACACTGAAAAGTGCCAGGAATACGCCAATGGTAAAAACTGCTTTGTCGCGGGTGTCAACCCCAAGAAAGCCGGTGAGTCGATCTTCAACATCCCGATCTACGCCTCGGTCAAGGAAGCTGCTTCTGAAACTGGCGCCACGGTCAGCGTGATTTACGTGCCGCCATCCGGCGCTGCTGCGGCTATCTGGGAAGCCGTTGAGGCCGACCTGGACCTGGCGATTTGTATCACCGAAGGTATCCCGGTGCGTGACATGCTCGAAGTGCGCAACCGCATGAAGGCCAAGGAAGCTGCTGGGGGCAAGAGAACCTTGTTGCTCGGCCCCAACTGTCCCGGCCTGATCACCCCAGATGAGATCAAGATCGGCATCATGCCCGGTCACATCCACCGTAAGGGTCGCATTGGTGTGGTCAGCCGCTCCGGCACGCTGACCTACGAAGCTGTGGCGCAATTGACTGAAATCGGTCTGGGCCAGTCCAGTGCTGTCGGTATTGGTGGCGACCCCATCAACGGTCTGAAGCACATCGACGTGATGCAGGCGTTCAACGACGATCCTGATACCGATGCCGTCATCATGATTGGCGAAATCGGCGGTCCGGACGAAGCCGAAGCCGCACGCTGGTGCAAGCTCAACATGAAGAAACCCATTGTTGGCTTCATCGCTGGCGTCACCGCCCCCGCCGGTAAACGCATGGGCCACGCCGGTGCCTTGATTTCGGGCGGTGCAGACACCGCTGAAGCCAAGCTCGCCGTGATGGAAGAATGCGGCTTCAAGGTCACGCGCAACCCGTCCGAGATGGCCAAGCTGCTTAAAGCCATGCTGTAAGCTTGCAAGCTGCGAAACAAGGCTTTTGACCAGGTCAAAGCCCCAGGCCGGATTTCCTGATGGAAAATCCGGCTTTGTTGTTTTTGAATGTTAAAAATATGGACACGCTGACTGACCCAAAACGGATGCCAAGCCTTTGTTGACCTGCTGAGCTCACCATGAACTACACCTTTAGCGCTCAAACTGACCCTGGCTTACTGCGCCACAACAACGAGGATGCTGTTCTTTTTGACACGCAGTATGGCGTTGCGGTGTTGGCTGATGGCATGGGGGGGTATAACGCCGGTGAGGTTGCCAGTGGTATGGCCATAACCTTGATCACGACCGAGCTGACCCAGTGGTTGTCCCGCAACCAGGCACCCAACCCGTCAGATGCGCTTTGCCGCTTGCTGGCCCTCGGTGTGGACAAAGCCAATCAGCATATTTTGCAGGCGGCTGCCGACAACCCTGAATACAGGAGCATGGGCACCACGCTGGTGGCGGGTATTTTTCAGGATGATTGTCTGGTCTTGACCCATGTGGGTGATTCACGTTGTTACCGGTTGCGCAGCGGCGTTTTGACGCAAATGACCAAAGATCACTCATTGCTGCAAGAGCAGGTGGATGCTGGGTTGATGACGCAGGCCCATGCAGCCAACGCGCCGGGCCGGAATTTGCTGACCCGAGCCCTTGGGGTTGAAGTCAAATTGCCACTTGAAGTCAGGGTGCACCCGGTGGTGGCGGGTGATCTTTACCTGATGTGCTCCGACGGCTTGACTGATATGGTGGATGATGCCAGTATGTCCGGCATGATGTGCCAATTCACCGACATTTCCAAACTTGCTTGTGCGCTCATCAATTTGGCCAACGCCAAGGGTGGACGCGATAATATTTCGGTACTGTTGATCCAGGCCAATGCGGCACCTGACCCGCGGGGTGGGGTGTTGAATTGGTTTGGTTGATCTTAAAAATACATGTTCAAAGGAGGTGTTTGTGTCCAAAATCACCATTACGCTTGATGATGAGCCGGTCCGGGACGTTCAGTTGGTCAAGGAGCGCACGACCTTGGGCAGGCGTCCCTTTAATGACGTTGTCCTGGAAAACCTGGCGGTCAGTGGTCAGCACGCCTGCCTGATTCAACACGACCTGCAGGTGCTGATCGAAGACCTTGACAGCACCAATGGTACCTACGTCAACGGCCGTTCCGTCAAGAAACAAAAACTGCAAAACGGCGATACCGTTGAAATTGGCAAATTCAAAATCAAATTTGTCGACGAATCCGAGAGCGAAGATGAGGCAGCAGGGCCGCAAGGCCTGACGGTCAGCGCCGGTTTTCCCGAGTCGGCCGGGCGCAGCGACCCGTCCGCTGTGCTTCAGGGGTATATCAAAGTGGTCTCTGGTGCCGCCATTGGGCGCGAGTTGCCTTTAACCAAAACCGTCACAACTTTTGGCAAACCTGGAGTGGCCGTGGCGGCCATCACACGCAGTGACGACAATTATTTTGTGCACCATGTCGAAGGGGTGGACGCGCCCTTGCTCAACGGCACAGCCGTGGGCAAGGCGCTCACGCCGCTCCAACCGGGTGACCAGGTCACCTTGAACGGCACCATTCTGCAATTTTTCCAGCGCTGATCACCTTGCGTGACCACCCCATGTTGCTCCGCCACTGAAAAGACACCGCTTGTGACCTGCCAGATACAGAAAACATGAACACCTTGAACCAACTTCCTAATCTGGATCATGGCGGTATGACTTTTGAGGCGCTGTTTTACAAGCAGTTGCAGGAAGTAACTGCGCGCATCCATGAGACTGACAACATTGAACAGATCATGTTGGAGTCGAGCCAGGATATTTGCAAACTGTTCAACGCCGACCGGTTCACCCTGTACGTGGTGAACGAGGAACGCAACGCCATTGTTTCCAAAATCAAAACCGGACTCAACAGCAGCCGCGATTTGAAGTTGCCAATTTCGCCGCAAAGTGTTGCGGGTTATGTGGCCTTTAGCCAAAAGCTGGTCAATTTGGCAGATGTGTACGACGACGAGGCCTTGAAGCAGGTGCATCCGGCCCTGACCTTTCTGAAGGAGGTGGACAAGCGCTCAGGCTACCGCACGCGGCAAATGCTGGTGGCCCCGATTCTGGAGGCTGAAACCCTTCTTGGCGTGTTGCAGATCATCAACAACAAAAACGATCACATATTTGGTGAGCTGGATGTGGAGGGCATTACCCAGCTCTGCAAAACCCTGGCCACGGCCATCAAACAACGCATGCGCAAAGAAGAAAGCGTGCGTCGCATGGTGACCAAATACGACGGCCTGGTATCGAGCGGCGTCATGACCGCGACCGAGTTGCAAGCCTGCCTGAAACAAGCGCGCGAACAAGGGCTGACGGTTGAACATGTCCTGATCACCAATTACCAGGTACGACCCGCCCAGATTGGCCCGTCGCTGGCCAAGTTTTTCAACGTACCCTACGAGCCGTTCAGCGAAGGCCGGATTCGCTCCGAAGGTCTGCACAGTGCGCTCAAACGAGAGTTCATCGACGAGCAGGGCTGGATCCCGCTGGAGGAGTCGCCAGACGGACTGGTTGTCATGTGCCTGGACCCGGAGGCGGTGCGCAGTTCGCGCATTCTGGCTCAGGTGTTTCCGCGCCTCAGCAAGTTTGCCTACCGGGTCACCACCCACATTGAGTTTATGCAGACGCTGGGCCAGATTTTTGGCGTCGAGGCAGAAAGCGGCAGCATCAGTGACATGCTGGCCGACATGGACAGTGCGCCCATGGACGATGGCAGCAATGATGACTCGCTTGAGTCTGCCGCCGCCGACAACGAGTTGGTCAAGTTTGTCAACAAGGTCATCATTGACGCTTACCACCAGGGGGTGTCCGACATCCACATTGAGCCGATGCCGGGCAAGCTTAAAACCGGTATTCGTTTTCGCATTGACGGCTCTTTGGCGCCCTATATTGAAGTGCCTGCCCATTTCAGGCAGGCCATGGTGACGCGCCTCAAGATCATGTGTGACCTCGACATTTCAGAGCGTCGCAAGCCGCAAGACGGCAAGATCAAGTTCAAAAAATACGGCCCGATTGACATCGAACTGCGTGTGGCCACCATCCCCTCGGCGGGCGGTGTCGAAGACGTTGTGATGCGGATTCTGGCGGCCGGCGAGCCGATTCCGCTGGAAAAACTGGGGCTGACCGCCCACAACATGGCACGGGTGATTCAGACCATTGAAAAACCCTATGGTTTGTTTTATGTGTGTGGCCCCACCGGCTCGGGTAAAACCACCACTTTGCACTCGATTCTGAAACACCTGAACACGCCTGACACCAAAATCTGGACCGCCGAGGACCCGGTCGAAATCACCCAAAAAGGCCTGCGCCAGGTGCAGATCAACAAAAAGGCGGGCATTGACTTTGCCCTGGTCATGCGGGCCTTTTTGCGGGCTGACCCCGACATCATCATGGTGGGCGAATCACGCGACCACGAAACCGTGGCCATGGGTGTCGAGGCGTCGCTTACCGGTCACCTGGTGTTCTCTACCCTGCACACCAATTCGGCGCCCGAGTCCATTACCCGGCTGCTCGACATGGGCATGGACCCGTTCAATTTTGCCGATGCCCTGCTGGGTATCCTGGCGCAGCGGCTGGCCAAGAAATTGTGCGCCTGCAAAGAGGCTTATGTGCCCGACGACGAAGAATTGCATCTGTTTGCCATCGAGTACGCCGAGGAGCTCAAACACTCGGCCAAATGGAAAGCCGATTACGACGCCGCCCTGGCGCAATTGATTGCGGGTTGGCAAGAGCAATACGGCCAGCAGCAGCCGCTCAAGTTTTTCCGCCATGTCGGTTGCGACAAATGCAACCAGACCGGCTACAAAGGCCGGGTCGGTCTGCATGAATTACTGATTGCCGATGATGGCATCAAAAAATTGATTCAGGAGCGTGCCCGTGTGGCCGAGATTTTTGCCGCCTCGGTCGAGGGCGGCATGCGGACCCTGAAAATGGACGGCATGGAAAAAGTCATGATGGGGCTCACCGACCTGAAGATGGTGCGTTCAGTCTGTATCAAGTAACAGGGAAACCAGCGCAAATGACCCACTCCACCAGCTGCCTGTGTTGCCGGCGCCGACCGCTGCTCCGGGGCATGGCCTTGCTGCTGCTGTCTCCCGGCCTGGTGCTGGCCCAGGGCACTGGGCGCGACGGTGTGGCAGTCGGAGGCAATTCGGTGTTCAGCCGACTGGTGCCGGCCGACACCGTCGAGCAGTCTGCAGCTGAGCAATACGCCCAAATGCTGCAACAGGCGGCTGCCAAAAACGCGCTGGGTGGCAAAAATCACCCGCAGGTCAAGCGATTGCGCGCGATTGCGCGGCGCATCATTCCCCATGCCGTGGGCTGGAACCCGCGGGCTGCCAGCTGGCGCTGGGAGGTGAACCTGATCGGCAGCCAGCAGATCAATGCGTTTTGCATGCCGGGAGGCAAGATTGCGTTTTACAGCGGCATTCTGGACCAGCTTAAGTTGACCGATGCCGAAGTCGCCAACGTCATGGGCCACGAGGTAGCCCACGCGTTGCGCGAACACGCCCGCGAACGTATGGGCAAAAATGCAGCCACCGGCATTGGCGCCAATTTGCTCAGCAATGTGTTGGGCCTGGGGCAATTGGGCCAGACTGTCACCAGCTATGGCGCGCAATTGCTCACGCTGCAATTCAGCCGCAGCGACGAGTCCGAGGCTGATCTGGTGGGCATGGAACTGGCAGCGCGTGCGGGTTTTGATCCACGCGCCGGGGTCACGCTGTGGCAAAAAATGGCCGCAGCCAGCAAAGGCGCACCACCGCAATGGCTGTCTACCCACCCGTCCGGTAACACCCGGATAGCTGACATCCAGGCCAATCTGCCCAAGGTGCTGCCGCTGTACGCGCGCAGCCAGAACAAATAGCTGTGATGACTTGGTGCCACTAAAACGTGGCGGTGAGTGTTGTTGATGGTCGAGTAAAAAGATAAAAATTGCGGAAGTCTGTGTCCGTTTGACTGGCTGCTCTGCATCGGGAGCAGGTGCCCATTGCGCTCAGGTGGCGGTCAGGTTTCAGCCACTATGCCGCCATTCATGGGATTGAAATTTGCGGCATTGGCCGTCCGGTCCACATCACAAGCGCACGCCCGGCCCAGTTGCGTCACAACAAGCTATTCTTTCTGCTTCGATCCGTCTGTTTCCTGGATATTCTTGTTGCTTCTTGGCGCGCACAATACCCTGGACCCGTGCCAGATTCCCAGTGCACCGCCTCGTGTCCGACTGAGATTTGTGTTGCGGCACTTGACTCCACATACGTTTAGAGACCCGCATACAATTCTACCGACCTGTAGGATTTCAGCCAGCCAGATAATCACTTGGTGGGTGTCAAGTGCGTTGTGGAACCGCTGTTTTACCGAAAGGACTTTTTGAAAGCATCATGTCGACACATAGAATGACCAGTCTTGGGTTCACGGAGCAAGCGTTTCCCGCTGGAACGCATATGTGCTACATCTACGCGGACGACCGCGAGCACCAGGAAACCATGTCAAAGTTCGTCGAAAGCGCATTACCTGAGCAGGAGTTGGTAAGCTACTTCGCTGACGTGCTGTCAGTGGAAGATCTTCCCGCCCACTTCGCGCGTCTTGGCATTCGATTGCCCCAGGAGCTTGCGGCAGGTCACTTCGAGGGCGATGTGGCTCAGCGCATCTACTGCCCCGACGGGACATTCATCCCGCAACGTATGCTGGACCGGGTGCGGGAACTCTACCTGGAGAGCGTTCGCGCTGGCTATTCAGGGGCTCGGGTGACCGGCGAGATGAGTTGGGCCCTCAAAGGATTGCCTGGCTCCGAACGCCTGATAGAGTATGAGTCCGGCTTGAACGCCGTAGTGCGGGAATGTCCTGCCACTCTCGTCTGCCAATATGACGCGCGACGCTTCAGCGGCGCGACCTTGTATGACGTCCTGAACGTTCATCCGTACATGATCGTGCGCGGGCAAATCGTGCGCAATCCATATTATTGTTCCGGGGACTAGCCCCCTCGCAGGAGCGTCTGATCCAACAAGTGTAGGCATGACGAGTAGTCCAGTACAAACCCAGGTGCTCGGAAAACTGCTGCTTGCCCAACAGACGTTGGACATGCTCCCGGATGAGCGCGTGATCGCCGAGTTCACTGCGCGTGCGTTGCAGGAGATCCCGGGGATATCGAAGGCGCATATCTGCCTGAGCGCCGCTCCGTCGTTGCCGCGTGCGGATTTCGAGCCGACTTGCCGCACCTGCACTGTCCGTCTCGGCGACACCACGACCGCGGCGACGGCCAAATGCGGCGTTGCACCGATGCCCGCATACCGCGTATTTCCATTGCGTACGGCCCGGGGCCACTATGGATACCTTCCGATCCGGCTTGGCAACCGGCACCTGTTCGCGCAGTACGAACCGCACATTGAAAACTTGGCCAATACGGTTGCGAATGCCGTCGAAAACCGGCGCTATCTCACACAGCTGAAGCAAACCAACGCTGAGCTGGCGCACGCGCGCGCGTCCTTGGAGCGCACGGTAGCCGAGCGCACCGCCGAACTGGCAGAGAGTGAGGAGAAATACCGACTCATATTCTCGACCAATCTCGATTCGGTGGCGCTGGTCGATGCCAACACCATGTATTTTCTGGACGTGAATCCGGCGTGGATCGCGCTCTACGGTCATTCGCGTGACGAGGCATTGGCATTGACCCTCGCCGATGTGAGTGCTGTCCCGGAATTAACGAAGGAAACATTTCGCGAAGCTATTGCCGCAGGCCAACCAGTCAAGATCGCACTACGGTGGCACAAGAAGAGGGATGGTTCGACCTTTCCGGTCGAAGTCAGCGGTGGCGGCTTCATGTACCGGGGACACCCGGTCATATGGATCGTCACGCGAGACATTAGCGAGCGCCAGCAAGCCGAGGACGCCATTAGGAAGTCAAACCGCGCGCTGCGCGTGTTGAGCAGTTGCAATCAAGCCCTGATTCAGGCTAGCGCCGAGCAACAACTGTTCGAAGATATCTGTCGGATTATCGTGACCGAAGGAGGCTACCGGCTTGCCTGGGTCGGCGTCGCGGAAAACGACGTTACTAAAAGTGTTCGTATGGTCGCACAGTGTGGCTTGGGAGACGGTTATCTGGACACATTGAACATCACCTGGACGGATACCGACAGAGGCAGGGGCCCTACGGGCACCGCCGTCAGAACCAGCTCTACCCAGGTGAACCAGAATTTTGAGACGAATCTTTTGCTCACTCCCTGGCGCGAAGACGCACGAAAACACGGCTACCGTTCAAGCATCGCGTTGCCGCTCAAGAGCGCGCCGCTAACTCTTGGCGCCTTGACCATCTACGCGGCGGAGCCGAAGGCTTTCGACGCGGAAGAGGTAAAGCTGTTGGAAGAGCTCGCCGATGATCTGGCTTTCGGTGTCACTGTTTTGCGGGCGAGAGCAGCACATATGCGAGCCGAGATTGCGCTTCGTGACAGTGAGCAGAAGTTCAGGGAACTGCTGGAGTCCGCGCCCGACGCGATGGTGATCGTCAACCAGGACGCCGAAATAGTGCTAGTGAACACCCAGGCGGTCAAGCTGTTCGGTTGGCGCCGCGAGGAGCTGCTGGGGCGGACGATCGAAATACTCATGCACGAACGCGTCCGCGGCAGGCATTTGGGAAAGCAGCGTGACTTTTTTGTACAGTCGCGCCCACGGCCAATGGGCACGGGCCTGGATATGTTCGGGCTACGCAAGGACGGCACCGAATTCCCGGTGGAAATCAGCCTGAGCCCGCTGGAGACCAAGGATGGCCTCCTGGCGATTGCCGCTATTCGCGACATTACCGAGCGCAAACAGGCAGAGCAGGCGCTGCAAACAAGCGACGAACGCTTCAAAACCATGTTCTTGCAGGCGCCTTTGGGTATTGCATTGATCGATTCCATCACGGGGCATATCTACGAAGTCAACCCGCGCTTCGCCGAGATTGCTGGCAGGTCAATGGAAGAGATGATAAATATTGATTGGCTGGAGATCACTCACCCCGATGATGTGCAGGCAGACCTGGAAAATATGGCTCTGTTGAATGCCGGAACGATTAACGGATTCCAGATGGAAAAACGTTATCTTCGCCCTGATGGCACAGGCGTTTGGATCGACATGACGATTACCCCATTCAAGGTTGAAGATAGAGCCCATCCGCGCCATCTCTGCATGATTCAAGACATTACCGAACGCAAAGCAACGGAACGCACGATCACGCACCTCAATCGCGTATATGCCGTCCTCAGCGGCATCAACGCGCTCATCGTGCGCGTCAATGACAGCGACGAGCTGTTCAGGGAGGCGTGCCGGATCGTCGTCGAGACAGGTGGATTTCGCATGTCCATGATCGCTGTCGTCGATCGGAGGACGCAAGAGATCGTTCCAGTCGCATCAGCGGGTAAGGACGAGGAACTCCTGAGCGCAATCAGAAGCATCTTGTCATCGAGTGAGGGTGGGTCAACCACAATGGTCGTGCGCGCGATCCGGGAGAAAAAACCAGTCCTGTCCAACGATTCCCGAGGCGACCGGCAGGCTGTGTTCGGGAAGGCTTACACCGAAGCCGGAGTCCGCTCGATGGCGGTCTTGCCGCTGATTGTTTCGGATGAAGCGGTAGGCGTGTTTGCACTGTACGCCAGCGAGAGTGAATTTTTTCATGAAGAAGAGATGAAGCTGCTGACTGAACTGGCCGGCGACATCGCGTTCGCGATTGATCACATTGAGAAACAGGAGCGGCTCAATTACCTCGCCTACTACGATGTGCTCACCGGGCTCGCGAACCGCTCTTTGTTTTTGGAGCGGGTGACGCTGTATCTGCGCAGCGCTATCGACGACGGGCGCAAGCTTGCCGTGTTCCTGTTCGATCTGGAGCGGTTTAGGAACATCAACGACAGCCTCGGCCGGACAGCCGGTGACGCGCTCTTGCGGCAGGTGGCGGTGTGGATAACGCGCTACGCGAGGGACGACAACCTGTTGGCGCGATTGGATGCGGACCATTTTGCCTTGGTGATGCCGGAAGTAAGGCGGGAGGGCAACCTAGCGCGGTTCATCGAGAAATGGATGAAAGCGTTCCTGGCGCATGCGTTCTGCGTGGATAACGCCGTGCTTCGCGTCGGCGTGAAGATTGGAATCGCGCTATACCCTGACGATGGTGCCGACGCCGAAACATTGTTCAGGAACGCCGAGGCAGCGCTTAAGAAGGCCAAGGCGAGCGGCGAACGCTACCTGTTTTATACCCAGACAATGAACGAAGCGCTGGCGGGCAAGCTCACGCTGGAAAATCAGCTGCGCCAGGCGATCGACAACGAGGAATTTGTGCTTTATTACCAGCCCAAGGTGAATCTCGTGAGCGGCACGCTCACCAGCGCCGAGGCACTGATCCGATGGAATGACCCACGCGCCGACATGGTTCCGCCGGGCCAGTTCATCCCTATCCTGGAAGAAACCGGCTTGATCAATGAAGTCGGGCGCTGGGCGCTGCGCAAAGCCATCGAAGACTACCTGCGCTGGCGCGCCGCGGGCCTGCCTGCGGTGCGTATTGCTGTGAACGTGTCGCCAATGCAATTGCGCAATCGCGGCTTCGTTGACGAGATCAGGCAGGTAATCGGGGTCGACGCGAATGCGGCAGCCGGCCTTGAACTGGAGATCACCGAAAGCCTGATCATGGAGGACGTCAAGCACAGTATCGCCATCCTGCAGGAGATCCGCGCCATGGGTATCACCATCGCCATCGACGACTTTGGCACCGGCTATTCCTCACTCAGCTACCTCGCCAAACTGCCGGTGGATACGCTGAAGATCGATCGCTCGTTTGTGATCGAAATGAATGCCCCGGAGGGGCTGGCGTTGGTGTCCACCATCATCACGCTGGCGCATTCGCTGAATCTGAAAGTGGTGGCGGAAGGCGTCGAAACCGAAGAGCAGTCGAACCTGCTCATCTCGTTGAACTGCAACGAAATGCAGGGCTTTTTAGTCAGCAAGCCGGTACCGTCCGATATCTTTGAAACAAAATTCCTGGCCCTGCCTCCCGCAGGGTGACGAATAATGATGAATCCACTCCCGCAGACGACGTAGGGAGTGTCACCGGCCGGAATGGGTTGGGTCCTGCCAGCTGCTGCCTAAACAGTTGGGGTCAGAGGTGCGATCACGTCGCTGCGCGAGTGGTCTGACCCGCAAGGTATCAATTTTCAATAGCGGTAAGATCAAGCTGCCAAATTTCAAGAGAAGGCAATTTGGCGGTTACCTCAACAAATCAAATCGGGAAAGCGTCCAGGACAATCAGTCCATCCGGACCGTGGTGGCCGCGGCAGCATCAGACGAACTTTACAATTTGATGGACGAATCCATGAATGAAACGATGCGCGATATCGATGAGCGGACCAACTTGGCCGGCAACAGCATGTTCGAGATGCTGTTGTTTCGTTTGGGCGAAGCCCCGGGTACTGGCCGACATGAGCTGTTTGGCATCAACGTATTCAAGGTGCGTGAGATCCTGGTGATGCCCGAGATCACCGCCATGGCCAATGCCTCAGCCAACGTCCTGGGGGTGGCGAACATTCGCGGACAAATGATCACGGTGTTGGACCTGCCCAAGATCATGGGTTGCATCCCAAATGCCGCGCCAGGCCTGTTGTTGGTGACCGAGTTTTCCCGCACCAGCCAGGGATTTGCGGTCGAAGATGTCAGTGAGATCGTCCGCCTGGAGTGGAAGCATCTGATGTCTGCCGAGGGCACCGGTGGCAGTCTGGTGACCAGCATCGCCAAGTTGGATGGTGATGGGCCAAATACCCGGCTGGCCCAGGTGCTGGACGTGGAACAGATTCTGCGCGATGCGTTTCCGCATGAACAACAGGCAGCGCAGGACGCCCAGCTTGGCACGCAGGTCAAGCTGTCACCGGGCACGGTCATTCTGGTGGCCGATGACTCGGCCGTCGCGCGTCTGATGATCGAGGACGGACTGAAGGCCATGAATGTGAGCTACATCATGACCAATAGCGGACAGGAAGCCTGGGACCGGCTGCAAATCATGGCCAAGCAGGCTGAAGCCGAGGGAAAAACGATCAACGACCAAATTGCCTTGGTCCTGACGGACCTGGAAATGCCTGAAATGGACGGCTTTACCCTGACGCGCAATATCAAGCTGGACCCACGTTTCAAGACTATTCCGGTCATCATCCATTCGTCGCTGACCGGAACAACCAATGAAGAACATGTGAAACGGGTGGGGGCCGATGCTTATGTGGCCAAGTTTGAAGCCACCGAACTTGCCGCCACCCTTCACCGGGTGCTGACGCGTACATGAGACTCAAGCTGGCGTCCCGTTTTAAGGTTTACCTGCTTTCAACATCAGCGCCAACTCATAAAGTGCATTACGTGACTCGCCGGTGATTTCGGCGGCCAATTTGACAGCGGTTTTAAGCGGCAACTCGGCCATCAGCATTTGCAACACACGGCGATCTGGGCCGCTGGCAAGGGTGACCGGGGCCGGGTGCAGCACCAGCGCAAATTCGCCGCGCAGGCGATTGCTGTCCTGCGCCAGCCAGGCGGGGAAGTCTTGCGCCGCCAGTGTGGCAATTTCTTCGAACTGTTTGGTCAGTTCGCGCCCCACCGTCACAGCCCGTGCGCCCAACATGGCCAGGGCCGTGGCGAGGGCTTCAATCCGGTGCGGCGCTTCCAGCAACACCACCGCCCGCGCCTCACCCGCCAGCGCCTGCACGGCGGTGTGGCGTTCACCGCTTTTGCTGGGCAAAAAACCGGCAAAAACAAAGCCATCGGGGTGCTGGGCATCCAACGTGAGGCCGGCCACACTGAGTACGGTGGTGATGCTGCTGGCACCGGGCAGTGGCAGCACCGGCAAACCGGCCTGCCGCGCGTCGGCCACCAAACGGGCGCCGGGGTCGCTGATGGCGGGTGTGCCGGCATCACTCACATAGGCCACACGCAGGCCCTGACGCAGCCGCTCCAGCACCGCCTGCGCTGCCTGTGCTTCGTTGTGCTGGTGCAGTGCCAGCATCTGCACCGGCGGCTTGTCGATGCCATAGGCACGCAACAGCGCCTGGGTATGGCGCGTGTCTTCGCAGGCGATCAGATCGGCCAGTTGCAGCACATGCAGGGCGCGCAGGCTAATATCTGCCAGGTTGCCAATCGGCGTGGCCACCACATACAAGGCGCCGCGCGGGTAATTTTGCTGGCCACACGCCTGTTGTGCTGCCAGCAGGGCCTGGGCGTAACTGGCGCTCACAGGCGTCAAGGAGCTTGAAGTCAATGGGTATTCCTTTTGTCAAAACGGGGGCCGCATCACAGCCGCCCACCACCAAACAGCTGGGCGACAGGGCTGAAGACCTGGCGCTGGCGCATTTGCAACGCGCCGGTCTGCGCCTGCTGGTGCGTAATTATCGAACCCCGGGGCGAGGTGGCGGTGAAATTGACCTGATCATGCGTGCACCCGACGGTACCTGTGTCTTTGTTGAGGTGCGTCAACGCGCCTCAAGCAGCCATGGCGGTGCTGCTGCCAGCGTCAGCTGGGCCAAGCAAAAGCGCATTGTGTTTGCGGCACGCCATTTCCTGATGCGCCTGGGTACCCTGCCGCCCTGCCGTTTTGACGTGGTGGCGGTGCAGCCGGACGGCGTTGTGTGGCTACCCGGTGCCTTCGACGCCGGAACGTAGCCCGGATGAAGCGCAGCGAAATCCGGGACGTCACGCCGGGTTATTCAAGCTGCAAGAGGTCCGCGGGTATCATTGCGACCATGCTGCAACAACGTATCCAACAACATTTCATTGACAGTGCCGACCTGAAATACCAGGCTGCCCCGCTGCTCAGCCAGCCCATTGCCGACGCGGTGCAAGCGCTGTTGGCCTGTGTCACCAGCGGCGGCAAGGTGCTGACCTGTGGCAATGGCGGCTCGGCTGCCGACGCCCAGCATTTTTCGGCAGAATTTGTTGGCCGCTTCGAGCGCGAACGCCCCGAACTGGCGGCCATTGCCCTGACCACCGACAGTTCGATCCTGACGGCCATTGCCAATGACTATGACTTCACACATATTTTTTCGCGCCAGGTGCGCGCGCTGGGCCAGCCCGGTGATGTGCTGCTGGCCATCAGCACCAGCGGCAACTCGGCCAACGTGCTGGCCGCCATCGAGGCGGCACACCAACGTGACATGGTGGTCATTGGCCTGAGCGGGCGCGGCGGCGGTAAGATGGTGCAGGCGCTGCGCGATACCGATGTGCACATCTGTGTGCCCCATGAGCGCACCGCGCGTATTCAGGAAGTTCACCTGCTCACCCTGCATTGCCTGTGCGATGCGGTCGATACCTTGTTACTTGGCGATTAGGAAAAACCATGAAATTTGTCAGTCGAAAACTCCTCTCGGCGGTCCTTGTTGCAGCCAGTCTGGGCATTGCCCTGAGTGCTTGCGTTCCCCTCATGATGGGCGGTGCCGTGATGGGCTCACTGATCGCCACCGACCGGCGCACTTCCGGCGCCCAACTTGAAGACGAGGGTATTGAGCTGCGCGCTGCCAGCCGCATCCGCGACAACCTGGGTGAACGTGGTCATGTCAACGTTAACAGCTACAACCGCCGTGTCCTGCTGACCGGTGAAGTCCCCAGTCTGCAAGACAAACAACTGGTGGAGCAGATCGTGACCCGGGTCGAGAACGTGCAGTCGGTGGTGAATGAGCTGGCCGTGCTGGGCAATGCCACGCTGACGCAGCGGTCTTCAGACATCCTGGTTTCTGGGCGCGTCAAAGCGGGGCTGGTCGATGCCAAAGACCTTTTTGCCAACGCGTTCAAAGTGACCGCCGAACGTGGCACCATTTATTTGATGGGCCGCGTGACCCAGCGTGAGGCCGACCGCGCCACCGAAATCACCCGCAGTACCAGCGGCGTGCAAAAGGTGGTGCGGGTGTTTGAGATCATCAGCGAAGATGAGTTGCGCAACCTGCTGCCTCAGCCGGCACCCGAACCGGAGAAAGTCAAGCCCTGAGCTTATCCTGGGCCTGTAGCCCTGCCGGTTTAGCCCAGCCGCTTGATCAGGCTGGAGGTGTCCCAGCGCTGTCCACCCAGCTGTTGCACGTCGCCATAAAACTGGTCCACCAGGGCGGTGACCGGCAGGCGGGCACCGTTGCGTTTGGCTTCGTCGAGCACCAGTCCGAGGTCTTTGCGCATCCAGTCTACGGCAAAGCCAAAGTCAAACTTGCCGGCCACCATGGTTTTGCCGCGGTTGTCCAGTTGCCAGCTTTGCGCGGCACCCTTGCCAATCACGTCGAGCACCAGGTTCATGTCCAGCCCGGCTTTTTCGCCAAAAGCAATGGCCTCGGCCAGGCCCTGGACCAGGCCGGCAATACACACCTGGTTGACCATTTTGGCCAGTTGACCGGCGCCGCTGGCACCCAGGTAAGTCACCGCTTTGGCAAAGGCCATGGCGACGGGTTGCGCGGCCTCGAACGCGGCCAGGTCGCCGCCGCACATCACCGTGAGGGCGCCGTTTTGCGCCCCCGCCTGGCCACCGGACACCGGGGCATCGACAAAATGCAGCCCCTGGGTCCGGGCCTGCGCATAAAGCTCGCGCGCCACGTTGGCCGAGGCGGTGGTGTGATCAATGAACACGGCACCTGGGGGCATGCCGACAAAGGCACCGTCAGCGCCCAGGGTCACACTGCGCAGGTCATCGTCGTTGCCCACGCAGCAGAACACCAGATCTGCGTTGTGCGCCGCCTGGCAGGGCGTGGCGGCGTGATGCAAGCGGCCTTGGCTGCTGGTCAAGGCTTCGTACTCACGGCACCAGGCTTGGGCTTTGGCCGCGGTGCGGTTGTACACCGTGACCTGGTGACCGGTCAGAGCCAGGTGGCCAGCCATGGGGTAGCCCATGACGCCCAGGCCTAAAAAGGCAACGCGTTGGGAGGGGGTGGCGGGGTAGGTTCTTGTGTTCATGCTGGCGTGGTGTTCGGGTTGATTAAACCTAGATTCGGCAGTTGGACGCGCCCGAGTGAGCTGTCATGGGGTGCACTGGCAAGGCGCGACGACGCGGCTGGCTCCTGCCAGCAAGGAGAAGCAACGCCGCCAGGGCGCTCCAGGGCGGCTCAATCGGGTGCGTAGCGCTCTCACCCAACGGGTGAACTTGATCGGAGCAAAAAAATTTAATCATTTCATGATCTTATTGAGATTCCAAAGCGGTCAACTGCGGAATCTAGGTTAAATGATGGTGAGACTCTCGGTGCCGGCGCTCAGGTCCTGGCTCTTGCCGCGCTGGCTGTTGAGCTTGATTTGCAGGCGCAAATCATTGACCGAGTCGGCATTACGCAGCCCGTCTTCGTAAGAGATTTCATTGGCTTCATAGGCATCAAACAAGGCCTGGTCAAAGGTTTGCATGCCGATGTTGCGGCTTTTCTTCATGACCTCCTTGATCTCGGCGACCTCGCCTTTGAAGATCAGGTCTGAAATCAGGGGCGAATTGAGCAAGATCTCGACAATGGCTTTGCGCCCCTTGCCGTCCTGCTTGGGCACCAGACGCTGCGACACCAAGGCCTTGAGGTTGAGCGACAAGTCCATCAGCAACTGCGCGCGGCGTTCTTCGGGGAAAAAGTTGACCACCCGGTCCAGTGCCTGGTTGGCACTGTTGGCATGTAATGTGGCCACGCACAGGTGACCGGTTTCAGCAAAGGCGATGGCATGCTCCATGGTCTCGCGGTCGCGGATTTCACCCATCAAAATCACGTCAGGCGCCTGGCGCAAGGTGTTTTTCAGGGCGGCTTCCCAACTGTCGGTATCAATCCCGACTTCGCGTTGCGTGACCACACAGTTTTTGTGCGGGTGGACAAATTCGATCGGGTCTTCGACGGTGATGATGTGACCGTAGGTGGAGCTGTTGCGCCAGTCGATCATGGCGGCCAGGGTGGTGGATTTGCCCGATCCGGTCGCTCCCACCATGATGCACAGCCCGCGTTTGCTGTTGATGACTTCCTTGAGGATGGGTGGCAACTGCAGGTTGTCAAGATTGGGCAGCGTCATGGGAATGGTGCGCAACACCATGCCGACCTTGTTTTGCTGCATGAACGCATTGACCCGAAACCGTCCCAGGTTGGGCGGGGCGATGGCAAAGTTGCATTCTTTGGTGCGCTCGAACTCGGCCACCTGCTTGTCGCTCATGATGGAGCGCGCCAGCGCCAGCGTGTGGCCTTCGTTGAGGGGTTGCGGCGACACTTTGGTTACCTTGCCGTCCACCTTGATGGCGGGCGGGAAATCGGCGGTGATGAACAGGTCACTGCCGCCGCGGCTGGTCATCAGCTTGAGCAGGTCGGTGATGAAAGAAGTAGCTTGATCGCGTTCCATACTTTTATCCGGGGAAGTTTTCGGGGATTTTGGCCTTGGTGCGGGCCTCGGCCGGACTGATGATGTTGCGCCGCACCAGGTCGGTCAGGTTTTGATCCAGGGTTTGCATGCCCACATTGTTGCCGGTCTGGATGCTTGAGTACATCTGCGCCACCTTGGCTTCGCGGATCAGGTTGCGAATGGCGCCGGTACCCAACATGATCTCATGGGCGGCCACCCGGCCCTGGCCGTCCTTGGTCTTGCACAGGGTTTGCGAGATCACGGCTTGCAGCGATTCGCTGAGCATGGCGCGGATCATTTCTTTCTCGGCGGCCGGGAACACGTCGATGATCCGGTCAATGGTTTTGGCCGCGCTGGAGGTGTGCAGCGTGCCAAACACCAGGTGGCCGGTTTCAGCCGCCGTCATGGCCAGGCGGATGGTCTCCAAGTCGCGCATTTCACCCACCAGAATCGCGTCCGGGTCTTCGCGCAGCGCCGACTTGAGGGCGGCGGCAAAACTTTGTGTGTGTGGCCCCACCTCGCGCTGGTTGATCAGGCATTTTTTGGAATCGTGCACAAACTCAATCGGGTCTTCGACCGTCAGAATGTGGCCGTACTCGTTTTCATTGAGGTAGTTGACCATGGCCGCCAGGGTGGTCGATTTGCCCGAACCGGTGGGGCCGGTCACCAGCACCATGCCGCGTGGCTTGAGCGCCAGCTCGGCAAAAATTTTGGGGCAGTTGAGCTGTTCCAGCGACAGGATTTTGCTGGGGATGGTCCGGAATACCGCGCCGGCGCCCCGATTCTGGTTGAAGGCATTGACCCGAAAGCGCGCCAGCCCCTCAATTTCAAAGGAAAAGTCAATTTCGAGGAATTCCTCAAAGCGTTTGCGCTGGGCGTCGTTCATGATGTCATAGACCATGGCGTGCACCTGCTTGTGGTCCAGCGGGTCCACGTTGATGCGGCGCACGTCACCGTGAACCCGGATCATGGGCGGCAAGCCGGCCGACAAATGCAAATCTGACGCTTTGTTTTTGACGCTGAACGCCAGCAGTTGGGTAATGTCCACAGAGTGCCCTTTTATTTAAGACTGACACAAAATTGCCCCGGCTAGGCGTTCCGACGCAGGCAGTACAAATGTACGGCAAGGAGGAACAACAACGCCGGGGCGGTTTTGTGTCGGTCCGAAGTTTGTTACGCTTGGTAATTATGACTAATATTTCAAAACAATTGGATGCCGTGCATGTGCGTATTCAAGCTGCCTGCGTAGCCGCCGGGCGGCCCGCCGGATCGGTTGCGCTGCTGGCCGTGTCCAAAACCTTTGGTGTGCATGCTGTGCAGTCCGCTTTTGCCTCCGGACAAACCGATTTTGGTGAAAACTACATCCAGGAAGCGGTGGAAAAAATCACCAGCTTGCGCCATCTGCCGCTGGTGTGGCATTGCATCGGCCCGGTCCAGAGCAACAAAACCCGGCTGGTGGCCGGACACTTTGATTGGGTGCAGACGGTGGATCGCTTTAAGATTGCCCAGCGCCTGAGCGAGCAGCGCCCCGCAACGCTGGCACCGCTGCAGGTGTGTATCCAGGTCAATGTGGATGGCGGTCCGACCAAATCGGGCGTGCTGCCCGAAGACGCACTGGCGCTGGCGCAAGCCGTTGCCGGATTGCCGCGTCTGCGCTTGCGTGGTTTGATGTGTATCCCGGAGCCCGTGCCAGACTTCGCGGCGGCTTGTCATGTGTTCAAACGCGCCAGTGACTTGTTGACTGTATTGAATGCGCAGGGGCTTGATCTGGACACCCTGTCGATGGGCATGAGTGCCGACCTGGAGGCTGCCGTGGCCTCAGGCAGTACCCTGGTGCGGGTGGGGTCGGCTATTTTTGGTATGCGGCAGAAAAATGCATGACATGGGTGCTGCCGTGCTTCATGCGGCAGGCGGCAGGGGGGCTGGTCGACCAAACAAATAACCCTGGAATTGGCGGCAACCCAGCGTCAGCAAGGCATCGCGCTGCACCACGCTTTCAACCCCTTCGGCAATGACTTCCAGCCCCAGGCTTTCTCCGAGCGTGACGATGGCGCGAATGATGCTCGCGTTGAGCGGGTCGTCGATCATGTCGCGGACAAACGCCTGGTCAATCTTGAGCTGGTTCAGGGGCAAGCGCTTGAGAATGGCCAGCGACGAATAGCCGGTGCCAAAGTCGTCCAGGGACAGGCGCACACCCAAAGTGCGAAGGGCCGCCATTTTGTCCATCACGTCGGGCACATCGTCCACCAGTTGGCTCTCGGTCAGCTCCAATTCGAGTCGGTCTGCGGTGGCTCCGGTTTGTACCAGAATGGCCTTGACCTGGGCGACAAAATCCGGCTGACGAAATTGGGCGGCACTGACATTGACGGCAATGGTCCAGGCGGTGTGCTCGGGTCGCTGCGAAAACGCTCGCAATTGAAGGCAAGCCGTGCGTAAGACCCAGGCCCCCAGCGCCACGATCAGGCCACAAGACTCCGCTATCGGGACAAATTCAGCGGGCAAAATCAAGCCGCGCATCGGGTGTTGCCAGCGCAGCAAGACCTCAAAACCAAGGGTGTGCCCCTGGTCGTCCACCTGCGGCTGGTAATACAAGACAAATTCATCATGCGCCAGGCCCCAGCGCAGGTCGGCCTCGAGTGTGGTGCGCGCCACCACCTGGGCTTGCATCTCGGGGTTGAAAAAGCGCAGGGTGTTGCGTCCCGACGCCTTGGCCTGGTACATGGCCAGGTCCGCTTGTTTGAACAGTTCTTCGCGTGTGTCGTTGGGGCTGTTGATCAGCGCCACCCCGATACTGACGCTGGTTTGGCAAGTTTGCGAGCCCAACTGGTAGCTTTGACTGAGTCGCTCCAGCAATTTTTGCGCGACCTGTTGCGCTTGCCGCGCCGCTTCGCCCGGCTGGGTGCTGAGCTGGGCCAGCATCACCACAAACTCATCGCCACCCTGCCGCGCCAGCGTGTCCTGGGCTCTGACGCACTCGCGCATGCGCTCGGTGATTTGGCGCAACAACGCATCACCCACATCATGCCCCAGGGTGTCGTTGATGTCTTTGAAGTTGTCCACGTCGAGGAACATGAGGGCGGCACTTTGCGGCGAGCGTGGCAGCGAGCCGAGCAGCTGTTGCACTCGATCCAGCAACAGGCGCCGATTGGGCAGGCCGGTCAGGGGGTCGTAAAAGGCCAGTTGGTGGATGGCATCTTCAGCTTGTTTGCGCCGGGTGATGTCGGTTGAGATACCGCACAAGGCATAAATACGGCCCCGACTGTCGCGCAAGGGCAGTTTGACCGATAACAAACTCTTGGTGACCTGGTCGTCATGGCTGCGGTGGACTTCTTCCTCTTCTACTCTTTCGCCCTGCTCAATCACGCGCAAATCATGGGCCCGCAACTTGACCACGGTGACCTCATCAAAAAATGCGCTGTCGGTTTGCCCGACCACCTGTTCGGCGCTGCGGCCAAACAGCTGCACGACCCGGCTGTTGACATATTGGTAACGCAGTTGCATGTCCTTGATGTAGATGAAGGCGTCCACGCTGTTGAGTATGGTGTTGAGCCGGGCTTCGTCGGCGCTGATATGGGCAGTTTTTTGCGCCACCTGGCGGTGTAGCCACGCGTTCAGGCCGAGCGCCAGCAGCAGGGCGGCGAACAAGCCCGACAGTACCCACCACAGGTAGCTTGGCAACCGAAAAACAGGCGCGGTTTGCATCCAGCGCTGTAAAGCTTCAGCATAGGGTGAATCCGGCTGTGCCTGCCACACCGACAAATGGCGATCAATGGCGACCAGCAACTCGCCATTTTGGCCTTTGGCAGTGGCGTAATACAGTTGCACTGGTTGAAAAACAATGGCCGTTGCTTCCAGATTAAATTGGGGTGCGTGTGAGTCGCCATAAAAACGGTTGGTCGCGACCGCATCGGCGTTGTTCTGGCGCACTTGCTCGAACCCCTGTTCGAACGAATCCACATGCACCAGCGCCGCAGAAACGGCAAAACTGTTCAACAGGTCGTCGAGAAACTGCACCTGGGTGGCACCGGCAAGCACGGCGATGCGTTTGTTGTGCAAGTCGGTAATGGACCGAATGGTGACATCCTTGCGCTTGTAAACCTGCGACCAGCTCAGTAGCGCCGGCACCTGATGAAAGTCAAAGCGTTGGCTGCGTGGCTCGGTGTAGGCGACATCGGGCATCAGGTCGATGTCACCCTGGTCCAGCGCATCCAGACAGGCCAGCCATTCACAGGGCACCACCACCATGTCCCAGCGCTCGCGCGCGGCCACTGCCATCAGCACGTCACCCAGAATACCGCTGGGCTGTCCGCTTGGGCTCAAGGAAATTTTTGGCGCGTTGTCATAGACGCCGACCCGAACCGTGCGTGGCGGCGGGTCGGCCGCCTGCGCCTGCAGTGCGGGCCAAAGCAGGGCCAGCAGCAAGCCCTGCGCCATCAGGCGCCAGCGTGCAGGCACGGCATGAATTGAAGAAAAAGCCATACACGAATTATGCGGCGAGTGACCGGGTGGGTCGGTTGGGCAGCGACGTTGCTCGTCTTACGCTTACTAACGGTAGCTTGTCAGGTGGATGTTGGTTTCGGTGCTGCGGATGCCTTTGATCAGGCGGATCCGCTCCAGAATCTGCGACAGCTCGGTCATGGAGCTGGCTTCAATTTCGGCCAATAGGTCCCAGCGGCCATTGGTGTCGTGCAGCGCCGACACGCCGGGTTCGCCCAGCAAACTGGCAATCACCAGGCGCGTCTGGTTGCCTTCCACCAGCACTTCCATCCAGGCCCGGATGCTGCTTGGCTCGGATTCGGGCCGCAATTTTGCCGTGTAACCCAAAATCACCTGGCTGTCTTCAAGCTTTCGGATGCGGTTGGTCACGGTGCCGCGCGACACCTTGAGCTTGTAGGCCAGATCCGCCACATTCATGCGTGCGTTTTGGCGCAGCAGGCCAATCAGGTTTTGGTCAAGTTCATCCATGGCTGTTAAAAAGTGATTGTGCATTGTCAAAACGGCAATTTTGCTGCAAAACAGTACAAAGTTGGCGATATGAATTAACGCCGCCTTGCGGCACACTGGATTCATCTGAAAAACCAGCCTGTGAGACACCCCATGACGACCTCTGCCACTGCATCAAGCGCCATGCCCCGTGTTGCCAAGCCCAGCGTGGTCACCCTGTACCTGAGTGCACCCGAGATGGTGCGGCTGATCCGTGCCAAAGGCGTGGCCGCTTGTATTGCCGGCATTGCCGACAACATCCGTGCCGACTTTTTGCGTTGGCCAGACTTTGACAAGTCAGCCCGTGTGGCCAACCATTCCGAAAACGGCGTGATTGAACTCATGCCGATCGCCGACGACACGCTTTACAGCTTCAAGTATGTCAATGGGCACCCTAAAAACACCCGCATCGGCTTGTCGACTGTGATGGCTTTTGGCGTACTGGCCGACGTGGCCACGGGTATCCCGCTGTTGCTCAGCGAACTGACCTTGACCACCGCGCTGCGCACTGCAGCCACCTCGGCGCTGGCTGCGCAGCTGCTGGCGCGCCCGAACAGCCGGGTATTGGCCCTGATTGGCAACGGCGCCCAAAGCGAGTTTCAGGCGATTGCTTTCCAGCATCTGCTGGGCATTGAAGAGTTGCGTTTGTTTGACACGGACCGTGCGGCCAGCGCCAAATTGGTGGCCAACCTGAAAGATACGGGCTTGAAAATAACCCTCTGCACCAGCACCTTTGATGCTGTCCAGGGTGCTGACATCGTCACCACCATCACGGCCGACAAAACCAATGCGACCATCCTGACGCCTGACATGGTCCGCCCAGGCATGCACATCAATGGTGTGGGCGGCGACTGTCCGGGTAAAACCGAGCTGCACGCCGACATCCTGCACCAGGGCAGCGTGTTTGTGGAATTCACGCCGCAAACCCGTGTCGAAGGTGACATCCAGCAGATGCCAGCCGACTTTGCCGTGACCGAGCTGTGGCAGGTGCTGGCCGGCCAGCGCCCGGGGCGCCAGCATCCGGACGAAGTCACGGTATTTGACTCGGTCGGGTTTGCGCTGGAGGACTACTCGGCGCTGCGCTTTATGCACGCTGCGGCGAACGAACTGGGGCTGGGTGAACACATCGCCCTGATCCCGGAAATGCTGGACCCGAAAAATCTGTTCGGCGCCTTGCTTGTGAATGACGGCCAGAAATTTGCGGGCACAACCCCGACCCATCGCGTGTTGGCGCTTGCACAATAAACAAGCTTTTACGCTTGTCCTCCGCCGCGCTGTGCGCTGTACTTAGACCACCTTGCGCATCAGCGTGCTCTTGCCAAACAGCGACTCGATCAGGTCCACCGCCACCTCGGCGGTGCGGTTGCGTACATCAAAGGCCGGGTTGAGCTCCATCACGTCCAGCGAGGCCAGGCGACCGGTGTCGGCAATCATTTCCATACACAGTTGCGCCTCGCGGTAAGTGGGGCCACCGCGCACCGTGGTGCCTACGCCAGGCGCAATGTCGGGGTCGAGAAAGTCGACGTCAAAACTCACATGCAGGTGGGTGTTGGCGTCGACCAGGGCCAGTGCCAGTTCCATGGCGGCGCGCATGCCCATTTCGTCGATGAAGCGCATGTCAAACACTTCCAGTCCGGCTTCGTGCACCAGGCGTTTCTCGCCCGCATCAACACTGCGAATGCCGATTTGGCGCACCCATTTGGGGTTGATGGCCGGCACCTGGCCACCGATGCGGGTCAGCTCTGGCGGCCCATAACCGCACAAACAAGCGACCGGCATGCCGTGGATGTTGCCACTGGGCGTGAGCGCGCTGGTGTTGAAGTCGGCATGGGCATCGAGCCACAGCACGCGCAGCTTTTTGCCAGTGTCGCGGCAGCGGCGCGCCACTGCGCTGATCGACCCCAAGCCCAGGCAATGGTCACCACCCAGCAAAATCGGCAAGCGGTTTTGCTGCAGCTCGGCATACACCGCGTCATGCACCGTCTGGTTCCAGGCGGCCACCTCGGCCAGATGGCGATAGCCGTCAACCGGTGGCAGCCACGGATTGCGTGGCCCGCTCAGGTTGCCAAGGTCCCGCACCTGCAGGCCGTGACTTTCGAGCACCTGGAGAATATTGGCCACGCGCAAGGCTTCCGGCCCCATGCTGGCACCGCGGCTGCCCGCGCCAATGTCGGTGGGCGCGCCGATCAGGGAAATGTTGGGGTTCATGGTGCAGTCGTTTTCTGAAACTGAAGTTGGTTCTGGCGTGACGTGAAAATGGTTTTTCGCAGTTTAGTCAGTTCGACAGTTAATGCGTTACGACCATGCAGATGCCGCGTCAGGGAGAACCCTAGCAGTCGGCATGCGATTGCCGTTCTAGGGTTTATACAGCTTGGAAGCGGATGATTTTGAGGTTTAATAGGCCACATAATTTGCACAAATGTAATAGCAAAAAAATGATCAACGACAGGTTTTTTTGGTTGGGGCACCCGGTCGTTTTTCGACCTGGTGAAACTTTTTCCGCGGCGTTGCGCCGCGCGGGTCTGGATGACCTGGGGCCTGCCATGGGGCAATTGCGCGGACGCTACTTTTGCGGCATCGGGGCCTGCCAGGCCTGTCTGGTGTCGGTCAATGGGGCGGCGCCGGTAGAGGCCTGCCTGACACCGGCGCGCGCTGGTGTGCAGGTCACGCTGGCTGCGCCACCGGCTTGTGAGGTGCACCGTGTGGCAGCCTGATGTGTTGGTGGTGGGTGGTGGCCCGGCCGGTGTTGCTGCCGCGGTAGATCTGGCCGGCATGGGTTTGTCAGTGCTGCTGGCTGAGCAGCGTGACCGCTTGGGCGGCGCCATCCACCGTGCCTACGCCGGGGTCGGCTCCAGCCCCGTCAAGCGCAATGCGCACCATGAACGCCGTTGGCACGCTTTGTTGGCGCAGGTGCAGCAGGAAGGGGCGCGGCTCAGGGTGCAATTGCAATCTGTTTTTTTGGGCGTCGAGGGCGATGGCCGCTATTTGCTGGATGACCGGGTTGCCGGGCGGGTGCGCCCTGTTCGCCCCAGGGCTGTGGTGATGGCGGTGGGCGGTGTCGAGCGCGTACTGCCGGTGCCGGGCTGGGAGTTGCCTGGTGTGAGTACGGTGGGTGGCCTGCAGCTGCAGCTCAAGGAAACCGGTGAAGCTCCGCTGGGCCCGATCCTGGTGGCGGGCAGCGGGCCGCTGCCGCTGGCTTATGCCGCGCAATTGGCCGCTGCGGGTCATCCGCCGTTGGCGCTGCTGGAACGCGGCACGCCTTTTGGTACGGCGCTGGCGCACCCCGGCGCGGCCTTCAATGGTTTGCGCAGTTGGCCACCGTTGGCCGAGGCGCTGGGTTATGCCCGCCAGTTGTGGCGCTCCGGCGTGCCCTACCGCACCGGGTGCCGGGTCAAGGCCATTGAAGCCATGGCGCAAGGCCTGCGCGTGACCGCGGTTGACCAGCGTGGTCAGACCCAGGTGTATGAGGTGGCGCAGCTGGCTTTGCACGATGGCCTGGATGTCAATCAGACCGGTTTGCCGCGCCAAACGGCGGCGGGCCTGCCCGTGGTCTGGGCCGGGGATTGCCGCGAGGTGCTGGGCGCAGAGGCTGCTGTTCAAGACGGCCGTCAGGCCGCGCAGCAGGTGGCGAAAGCCCTGGGGCAGCCGTGCCCAGAGGCTAATTTTGATGACCGCTTGCAGTCGGCCCGCCGCTTGCAGGCGGCGCTGCGCACGCTGTACCAAGTGCCAACCTTGGACATCATGCCCGAGACCGTGGTTTGCCGTTGTGAAGGGCTGCGCGCCTCAGGTTTTGCCGCACTTCAGGGTGCTGGCTCGGCACACGAAATTCGGGTGATCGGCCGGTTTGCCATGGGCGCCTGCCAGGGCCGTTTTTGTGCCCGGGCGGCACAGGCCCTGGCCGCCCAGGCGGGGGTGGCGTTTGAGCCCCAGGACCTGCGCGGTAGTGTGCCGCGCTGGCCGCTGCGACCGGTGTCGGTGGCGGCGCTGGCAGCGTACACCGATGAATAGCCGATGAATACCCGATCCATGATTTCTACAACCGGCAATTTTGCCTCTACCAGGAGAAGACGATGACATTGAACCAACGACGCCATTTCACATGGGGTGTGGCCGCTCTGGCGGCAAGCTGCTTTGCCGGTGCTGCGCTGGCACAGGCCCCCAGCGCGGATCAAACCACCTGGGATCGCATCAACAGTACCAAAACCCTGCGTGTGGGTGCGGTTGCCGGTGCCCCGCCAAATTACCAAAAAAATCTGGCCACCAGTGAATGGAGCGGCATCATGGTGGACCTGGCCAAAGACCTGGCGGCCAAGCTCAACGTTAAATTGGTGGTGACCGAGACCACCTGGGGCAACTCGGTGCTCGACTTGCAAACCAACAAGCTCGACATCTTTTTTGGCCTCAACCCGACACCCCAACGCCTGGAGGTGATTGATTTCACCGTGCCGCTGTACCAGAACGCCTTCACCCTGATCGCCAAAAAAGGCTTTGAGGCCAAGACCTGGGACGACCTCAACAAGCCCGAGGTGACGATTGCGGTCGATGTCGGTTCGTCCTACGACAACCTGGTGACAGCCATGTACGACAAGGCCAAAATTTTGCGGTTCGAGAAATCCAACGATGCCACCATGGCGGTGCAAACCGGTCGCGCCGACGTGCAGCCGCTGGTGGTCACGGTGTCGGCCGGCATCCTCAAGAAGAACCCCAACGTGGGTCACCTGATCGTGCCCGAGCCCATCAAGGGCACCACCACCAACGCTGGTTTGCGCAAAGAGCAGGACAAAACCTGGCAAACCTACGTCGACAAATGGATCACCGAGCTGCGTGCGGCTGACAAGGTGAACCCGATTGTGCTGTCCAATCTGGACAAACTGATGGGCATCAAGCCCGCAGAGATTCCGGTTATCGTCAAGTTCTGATGCGTGTGCGCCCAGGCGCTGCGCCCCACAGGCAGAGGCTGGGTGTTTGTTTGATCGACGGGAGGTCTTGTGTACCAGTGGAATTTTGAATTTTTGTGGGAATACCGCAGCCTGTTTGCCACCGGCCTGCTCTACACCCTGGGCTATACCGTGATGTGTATTGCCCTGGGGCTGCTGGTTGGCCTGATCGCCGGCATGGGGCAGTTGTCGCACTGGGCGGTGATGCGCTGGCCCATGAAGGTTTATGTGGAACTGTTTCGCTCGACGCCGGTGCTGGTGCAAATCATCTGGTTTTACTACGCATTGCCGGTGTTGCTGGGCATAGAAATGTCGCCGGGCATGGCGGCGGTGCTGGCGCTGTCCTTGTACGGTGGGGCGTTTTACTCCGAGATCATCCGCGGTGGCATCATCTCGATCGAGGTTGGCCAATCTGAGGCCGCGCGCGCCCTGGGCATGACGCGCTTTCAGATCATGCACCGCGTGGTGTTGCCGCAGGCGCTGCGGCGCATGACGCCGCCACTGCTGAATCAGTCGATCATGCAGCTGAAAAACACCTCGCTGGTCTCCATTGTGGCCTTGCCGGACCTGGTTTACCAGGCGCAGGCTGTGGTGCACGAAACCTACCGACCGCTGGAAACCTACACGCTGATTGCGTTGATGTACCTGGCCGTGCTGGTGCCCGCCACCAGCCTGATCAAGCGGCTGGAGCGGCGTGCCGATACCTGAACTTTGTGAGATTTATCCATGATTGAAATCCGGGGACTGCGCAAGCAGTTTGGCGACAACCTTGTCCTCAAAGACGTGTCGATGCGTGTGATCAAAGGCCAGGTGGTGGCCTTGGTGGGGCCGTCAGGTTCTGGCAAATCCACGCTGCTGCGCTGCATCAATTTGCTGACCCTGCCCGATGCCGGCAGCATCCGCGTGGGCACACACGAATTCAGCTACCAGGGCGCTGCCACCCGGCTGCCCAGCGACCGCGTGCTGGCGCGTTTTCGGGCCAACACCGGCATGGTGTTTCAGCATTTCAACCTGTTTCCGCACATGACCGCCTTGCAGAATGTGATGGAGGGCATGGTCACGGTGCTGCGCACGCCCAAGCCAGAAGCCCGGGCCCGGGCGCTGCAATTGCTCGACAAAGTGGGCTTGTCAGACAAGGCCGATGCCCACCCGCAACAGCTCTCGGGTGGCCAGAAGCAGCGCGTGGCCATCGCCCGCGCGCTGGCCATGCAACCGCAGGTGATGCTGTTTGACGAAGCCACCTCGGCGCTCGACCCAGAGCTGGTGGGTGAGGTTCTTGCGGTGATCCAGTCGCTGGCCAAAGACGGCATGACCATGGTGATCGTCACCCATGAGATTGCCTTTGCCCGTGAAGTGGCCGATGTGCTGGTTTTTATGCGCGACGGCGTGGTGGTTGAAAGTGGTCCCGCCAAGGACGTGATTGACCACCCCCAGCAGGCCGCCACCCAGGCCTTTTTAGCGCGCTTTCACGACAAGCCTTAAAGAGTTGGGGTCAGAGGTGCGCCACGTCGCTGTGCGGGTGGTCTGACCCGCAGGTCTTTTAATCAGTTGGGGTCAGAGCACGTCGCTACGCGAGTGGTCTGACCCGCAAAGTTTCAAGTTAGTTGGGGTCAGAGCACGTCGCTGCGCGAGTGGTCTGATCCGCAAGGTTTCAGAAAACGCGAAGGCGTCAAGGCCGATAAATCCTGCGCACTGTCCTGTTCCAGCGCCCAGCGCGCCACGGCGGCGCCCACCAGCGGCCCCAGGCAAATGCCATCGCCCTGCATGGCCGTGGCCAGGATCAGGCCGTCCAGTTCGGGGTGCCGGCCAACAATGGGCAGACCGTCTTCGGTGGTGGCGCGAATACCGGCAAAGGTGCGAATGACCCGCTGGCGCGCCAGCGGCGGGTAAACATCGATGGCCTCACGCAAAATGGTCGCCACCGTGCGGATGTCGGTTTGGCGGTCCAGCACGCCGGTCTCGCGGCTGCTGCCCAGCAAAAATTGGCCGGTACGCAGCGGGTCAATGACCAGGCTCACTGAACTTTGTTTGGCAGTGGGTGTGTGTTTGGCGGCCAGGTAACTGGCCGACATCAGCGGTCCGGGCAGCACCGCGTAGCCAAAGGCGGCGCGGTCGGTCACGATCAGCTGCCCCTTGCGTGGAATCATCACCTTGTCCAGCCCCAAAAATGCCATCGAGTCGATGCCTGCGGCCAGCACTACCACGTCAGCCAGAATGCGCCCGGCGGGGGTTTCTACGCCAATGACGCGCTGTCCCGACAGTACCAGATCGTGCACCGGGGTGTGCCGCAGCAGCACCACGTTGGCGCACGACAACAGGCGGTGCGTCACCTGGTAGCCAATGGCATGGCCGTCCTTGGGTACCTTGAGCCCGGCCAGCACACTGCTGCCCAGGCCCGGCACACGCCGCATCATCCCGGCACGGTCGAGCCACAGGGTGGGCTCGTTTTGGCTATTGAGGTCGCGCTGTTGCGCTGCAATCACCGTCACTTCCAGGTCGGAGCGCGCAAACAAATAGGTGGGGCGGGTGTGGAACAGGTCTGTCAGAATTTCTTCATGCACCAACTGGGCATAAAGGTCGCGCGCCTGGCGCGCCAGTTGCATCATCACGCCGGGGCGTTTGCTGGCGACCGACACCGCGCCATCCGAGGCACCGGTGGCACCCGCTGATGGCGTGTCGGCATCGAGTACGGTGACTTTGGCGCCGGCGCGGCTGAGATAAAAGGCGGTGGCCGCGCCCACAATGCCGGCGCCGATCACAATGACATGAGGCGAGTTTTGACGGACAAGCATGAATTTTTTTTTGATCCTGTCCGCATTATCAATCGCCGCTGGGCGGCATACTGGCGTCAGCTAATTCATCGTTGATTCTGTGGGTGAAAAGACTGTTTGTGCCGGGTTCAGAAGTTGCGTCAGATCGTCCGCTGGCATGGCTTTGGCAAACAGCCAGCCCTGGTAGGCTTCGCATCCATGTTGACGCAAGAAATTCAGTTGTGCAGGCGTTTCCACGCCCTCGGCGATCAGCGTCATACCCAGACTTTGTGCCAGGGCAATGATGGCGCGCGTGATGGCGGCGCTACTGCTATCGGTCAACACGCCAGCCATAAAACTTTTGTCGATCTTGAGCTTGTGCACCGGTAAAGCCATGAGATAGGCCAACGACGAGTAGCCGGTACCGAAATCGTCCAGCGCCACATGGCAGCCCATGGCTACCAGCGCCTCCAATTGCTCGCGCGCCTGCTCGGGTTGTGTCATGGCCACGGACTCAGTGATTTCAATGTCCAGCCACGCCGCTTGTGCGCCGGTGCGCTGCAGCGCCGCGCGCACTTTTTCGGGTAGTTTATGCTGGCGAAACTGTTGCGCCGACACGTTGATGGCCACACGCAGCGGGGTGCCTGCCCGCGTCCAGGCCGCAATTTGCAAACAAGCGGTTTCCAGTACCCAGTCTGACAAGTCCAGAATCAAACCGGTGGACTCGGCCATTGGAATAAAGCGCTCGGGCGAGACGTGCCCTAACTCCGCATCAAACCAGCGCAGCAGCGCTTCTGCGCCCACAATTTCGTTGGTGTGAACATCCACTTGTGGCTGGTAGTGCAAGCGCAAGCTGCCAGCGGTCATGGCTTCTTTCAGTCGTGCATGCAAGCGCATGTCTTCATGCACTTTTTGGTCCATGTCGCTGGCATACAGTTTGTAGTTGCCACGCCCGCTGGCTTTGGCCTCGTACATGGCCAGGTCGGCATAGCGCAGCAAGGTGTCGATGTCTTGTGCATCGCTTGGGTAAAACGCCATGCCCATGCTGGCGCTGGTATAAACGTCCTGGTTTTGCAACCAATAAGCGGGCTGCAAAACCAGCAGGAGTTTGCGTGCTACTTTGGCGGCTTCCTCCGCATCGGCCAGGTCGGGCAGCAAAATGGCAAACTCGTCACCACCCATGCGGGCCAGGGTGTCATTTTCGCGCAGCACACCGTGCATGCGCTTGCCCACTTGCACCAGCAGTTCATCGCCAATGGGGTGGCCAAAACCATCATTGATCTTCTTGAAGTCATCCAAGTCCAAAAACAACACCGCCATGCCGTGCCTGGTGCGCCCTGCGCGCGCCATCTCCTGCTTCAACTGCAGATGAAACAACCAGCGATTGGGCAGCTTCGTCAGCTCATCATGGGTGGCTTGATAACGCAGTGACTCTTCAAATTTTTTACGCTCGCTCAAGTCCCGGATGTAGGCAATGGCATGGGATGTGTTGACGTCTTTAAAATGTCCCAGGGAAATATCCACTGGCAACAGGTGCCCGTCGCGACATTGCAATTTCAAGTCGAGCAAGCCCATGGCACGGCTGTGCGGTGCTGTAAAGTAGCTTTGCATGATCTGGGTGTGTTTTTCGCGCAAGTGGGGGGGCAAGAAAATACTGACGTTTTGCCCCACCAGTTCAGCGGGTGTGTAACCCGTCAGGCCTTCGATGGCCGGGTTTGCCATCAGGATATTGCCTTTCCCATCCACCCACAAGACCCCGTCGGGAGCCGCGCTCAAGGCCACTTTTTCACGCAATTGTTGCTCCTGGATGCGTTCCAGTGGACGCTGCAAGGCTTCGTTGAAGGTGGCGTGAAACAAAAAAAGGTAGGCCGCCATCTTGTAGGCGTGCCCGATCATGTTGGCCCCGTCCTGGTCCAGGATGCCCAGCATGGTGAAAAACAGCTCGGACACAGCGGACAAGGCCACTGCGAACCCCAGTGCCATCAAGCCTTCTTGTGCCAGCGCTATGCGGCGCCGCCACAGTACCGCCAAGGTGACCAGGTTGATGGCGATCACCTGCCACTCGAGCGTGATTTTTAAGGGCGTCAAGCCCTGCCCGGGGACGAACAGCGGTGGCATCTGCTGTGGCCACAGCAAGCCGACCCAGGCCAGGGCGCCCACCAAGGTCAGTATGATGGCGATGCCGAGTCTCTTTTTGAGCTGCGTGACGTTGCTGATGGCGGGCGCCAAGGCATAAAGCAGCAAAGCCACGGCAGCCAACAAGCGTGCAGCCAGCCAGAAAAACATGGATTTGTGCGGACTGTTGGGAGAGACGGCATCGGGCATACCGACATAACTCATCAGGTGCAGAAAATCCAGCACAGCCACACCCAGGAAGGTGACGCCCAGCAACACCACCACCCCCTTGCGCGCCGACAGAATGGCACGGTAGCCGGTGATAAAAACCAGCAACGCCACCAGTACCGCGAAAATTTCCATGGCGGTGTGCCAAAAAAGAAAAACTTCCTGCGCAATGACCACATGGCGCACTGGATTTGATACCCACCAAAACAAAGGCGCGGCCAGCACCAGCAGCGCCCAGCCCACCAGCTTGTGATATGGATGAAAATGGTCTTGCGGCATCATGTGTTGGTTTGGTGCTGTAAATACTGTATCTTGACACTTGTCAACAGGCATTGGCATAGTTTAAATTTATGCATCAAGATGTTCTGCCAGGGCCTCGTCCCGCAGCCGCGTTGTCCAGCTTGCCAGCCAGCCGGCCAATTCGGATCCCGGCATTGGATGTGCCATGAAGTAGCCCTGCGCTATGTCGCAACCTGAGCGGCGCAAAAGATCCCAATCGGCACGATCTTCAACGCCTTCGGCGACCACTTCCACTTCAATACCCAGTTGCCGTGCCAGCGCATCGTGCAGCACGAGGCGGGCTTGTTGACCGTCGGCACCCCCCGCTTGCGCCAGGCGGTCACTGAGCTCCCCCAATGCCATTGCCCCTACGGCCCGCGCTGCAGACTTGAGCTTGTGCGCTGCGGCGAACGGTTCGAAGTGAGGGGGAGCAGGTCGATGGCTATGCATTGCCGCAATTCTCATCAATGGCCACTGTAGTTTCTGGCAGCGCCTGGGTTGACAAGGCGGGTTCAGGGCCTCAAGGACTTGCCACCGGGGTCGTGGGCATGCAAGCAAATTAAAAGGGCCAATTTATATCACTTTATTGCGTTAAATCAAAAACTCATTGCTGTAATACCAGTAAAGCGCGTCAAAAATTCATGATTTCAAAGGCCTGAATGATGTCGTGCGCCAGGTCACCCAGTTTGCGTTGTTGACTGCGTGCTCTTTGGCGCAAAAGATCAAAGGCGGCTTGGCGTCTGAGGTGGTGCTGCACCATGGTCATGCCAACAGCCAGATTGATGGCGCGTTCGTTGTCCAGCGCGGTTTGCAATTGTTGTCGTTCGGTTCTGAGTGCCTGCAGCTCGTTGGCGCGGGCCAGCGCCGCCTCGATGGCGGGTATCAGTTGGGCCGGGTCAATGGGTTTGATGGCATAACCCAATGCGCCTTGCTGGCTGGCCTGTTCCACGATGGTGGGATCGCTGTAGGCGCTGAGCATCATGAAGGGGATGTGGTCAAGCTCGCGTAGTCGGCGAGCCAGAGTCAAGCCGTTATCACCGGACATCTGCACATCAAGAATCGCCAGGTGGGGCCGTTGCTTCCCGGAGGCGAGCCAGTTTTCTGCTTCTTCCGAGGATTCGGCCGTGCTGACACTGTAACCTGCGGCAGCTAAGGCATGGGCCAACGTGCTCAATACCAGCCGATCATCGTCCACCAACAGCAGGTGCTGGCCTGTGGTGGTCTTTTTGCCGGTGGTCATGGTCGGTTTTTCATATCGAGGGCCAGTACGGGTGCGTCAATTTTCAGCAGGGTACAGACCTGATCACCGCATTGTGTCATGATCAAATCGACACCCACTTGAGGTAGCAGCGACTTGATCAGCTGCAGCCCATGATGCTGTTCTTTGGGGTGGTCCTGGTTGTTGTGCAAGTGGCCGGTATTGAGAATGGCCAGCTCAACCCCCACCGCACCTTGCCCGGTCTGGAGCGTGATGCTGACGTGCCCAGGCGCCTTGCCGCCGTGCTTGATGGCGTTGACGATCAGTTCATTGAGAACCAGTGCCAGTGCGACAGCCTCTTTTTCGGCCACGATGCGGGGAATCCAGTTGGCTGGCACGGCAAGCGGAATAGGCGTTTGCCATAGCGCGCTGGCAGCCTTCGCAATTTCATGGGTCAACTCACACAGGTGTACCAAGGTATTGGTGTGGCGGCCTTGTAAGCCATGGATCACTGAAATGCCTTGCAGATGGCCCATGACCATTTGCATTTGTTCCGCAATCTCGGGCTTTTGCCTGCCAATCTGCTGCAACAAGCCCCGCATACCTTGCAGATTGTTTTTGATGCGGTGGTGTACTTCGCGTACCAGCGCCTCGCGCTGGGTCGCTTCATCTTGCAGGCGTTGCTGCTTTTGCATCATGACACGGGTGTGATCGGAAAAAGTGGCCAGGAAGTGCGTGATGTGGCCTTGCTCGTTTGGGACAGCGGTTATTGTGTATCGGGCAAAGAAGTTTTCGCCGTTTTTGCGTCGCAGCCAGTGGTCGTCATGGCGTGCCCCATGCGCCACGGTGTCATACCAGACGTCTTCCTCGGGTTCCCGTGTTGACCGCAGGATAGCCGTTGTTTTGCCCAGCATCTCCTGCTCGCTGTAACCGGTGATGTGCGTAAAGGCCTGGTTGACCCGCAACACCTGGCGTCGGCTGTCCATCACCACAATGGCCTCCTGGACTTCAAAGGCGACGGCCGCAACGCGCAGGGCTTCCTGGGCTTGTTTGTATTGCGTGATGTTGGTGTGTGTGATGGTGGCGCCATCCTTTGGGTTCTTGCTCAGCGGCAAGGCACGCATGGAGAACCACCGCTGTTGATCGGGTGAATGGCAGGGGTATTCAAGGGTGAAGCTGGGTAGCGTACCGGCCAAAACGGCCCGAATGCCATTATGGGCTGTCATGGCGTTGTCAAAGGGTTCATTGCCGTCCGGCTGGCAAGCCGCCAGGTAATTGGCGCCAACGCCCGTGTGCGGCGGGGGCGTGGTGGCGCTGTTGTCCCGCGCAAAACGTTGCCAGGGCTCGTTCACCAGCCGGATGACACCATACTGGTCGAGCACCACAATTTCGGCATTGATGGAGTTCAGAATTTCCATATCCAGCGCATGTCTTTGTGCCGTGTCGCGCTCTTTCTGGGTGCGGCGAAGTTCATTGTTTTGCATTTCCAGTTCAATCTGGTGCATGCGCAGTTCCTGAATGACCTTCAGCATTGCTTCGGGCGACAAGTCTTCAGCATTCTTTGGTGCGTCTGCAGCACGTTCCCTGGCGATTTTTTCAGCCTGCTGGCGCAGCGTGTGTTCAGCGTTGGGGCGTGTGTCGGTTGAGGTCATGCGGATGAAGCTTTGGAGGCCTGTGGGGCAGTATACCGATGGCTTGCAGTGGTCGCGAATCGGGTTCGGGCGCCCGGCTCGCCTCCATGCGCCGCGCGACCACCACCATCAATGACGCCAGCGCGCTGCCACTGGCGCAAGGCGTGCGCTTTGACCTCAAAAAAGAGGAGCGGGGTGGGCTCATAAAATCAGTGCTGCCCACCGCTTTGTTCTACAAAACCATGACCTTCCCAACTGCCCTTGAAAACCTGAACGTGCTGGCGCAGCAAACCCTGCTGCCGCCCAGCGCATTACACGACGCCGTGCCTGCCAGTGACCGCGCCACTCAATCCGTCAGCGTGGCCCGAATCGCCGTGGCCAACATTTTGCAGGGGCGTGACCCGCGTCTGCTGGTGGTGGTGGGGCCCTGCTCGATTCACGATCTGGTGGCGGCCCGGGACTACGCGCAACGCCTGAAAGCGCTGGCCGATGAACTGCAAGACCAGCTGTTGATCGTGATGCGGGTTTATTTTGAAAAGCCGCGCACCACCGTGGGCTGGAAAGGGCTGATCAACGACCCGCGCATGGACGACTCGTTCCACATCGAAGAGGGGCTGCACCTGGCGCGCCAGTTGCTGGTCGATCTCAACGACATGGGCTTGCCTTGTGGCACCGAGGCGCTGGACCCGATCACGCCGCAGTACCTGGGCGACCTGATTGCCTGGAGCGCGATTGGCGCGCGTACCACCGAGAGCCAGACGCATCGTGAGATGGCCAGTGGTTTGTCGAGCCCGGTTGGCTTCAAGAATGGCACCGACGGCAACCTGGATGTGGCGTTGAACGCCATGCTGTCAGCGGCTCAGCCGCACACTTTTCTGGGGATCAATGGCGAAGGTCAGGTGGCCTTGACGCAGACCCGCGGCAATGCCTATGGCCACCTGATCCTGCGTGGTGGCGGCGTGCCCAATTATGATTCGGTGGCGATTGCGCAAGCCGAGGCCGAACTTGCCCGCGCTAAATTACCAGTGAATATTGTGGTGGACTGCAGCCACGGCAACTCACGTAAAAACCATGCGCTGCAAAGCCTGGTGCTCAAGGACGTGGTGGGGCAGATGGTTGACGGTTGCCGGTCCATCAAGGGTGTGATGCTCGAATCGAACCTGTTCGAGGGCAACCAGAAACTGGTCAATCCCAAGGATCTGCGTTATGGCGTGTCGATCACCGACGCCTGTCTGGGCTGGGATGCCACGGCCAGTGGCTTGCGGGAAGCGGCGCAGCGGCTGCGGCGCCGTCAGTTGGGGTCAGAGAACGTCGCTTAGCGAGTGGTCTGACCCGCAAAGTTGAAATTAGTTGGGGTCAGAGCACGTCGCTGCGTGAGTGGTCTGACCCGCAAAGTATCAGTCTTGTTGTTCGAATTCCAGCGTCTCGACCACCAGGATGGCGCCCTCATAGTGGCCCTCGACCTTGATCCTGGTCTGGTTGCGGTAGGCGGCAGGCAGGTCTGACGCTGACCCGTGTTCGTACGTGGCTTGGGCTGCGTTGCAGCGCTGGCCGCGCATGACAAAGTCGGCAGCGCTGGTAAAGTGGTCGATCCGACCGTCAATTTCGACCTTGTCTTTGATCTCGACCTCGTGGCCGTCGTTACCGATTTGGCTTCTCAGTTCGATTTTGGTGGCCACCAACGTGTTGTCCACCCAGCTGCCATAAACTTCCAGGCGCGCTCCCAGGTACAGTTTTCTAAGGGTGGTGGCCAGTGCGGTAGCGCTGGCGTCGACGCTGATCGTGCCCATTTTGAATTTTCCCACGACCGGGGTACTGGTCACAAAGCCTTCAATTTCGAAGTCTTGCTCGTTACGTGTTGGCGCCTCAAGCCGCCAGACCTGGCTGACCAGCAAGGTGCTAGTGTCAGTTGCTGTGCCCTGCACCCGCACCAGTTGCCCCTCTTGCAAATCAGCAACCATCTGGCCTGACAGTGTCACGCCATTGAGCGTGACTTGCCCGCCCACGTGCCGCACCCGACCGGTGCTCATGCGCGCCGTGCTGTCTGCTTGCACTTGCACCCGAGTGGCGCGCCATTGCGTGGCCGCTTCATTGGCCACCAGCCCCCAGACCACCACGTTTTGGTTGCTGGCCAGCGGCGTGGCATCCAGGTTGGTGTTGCCGTCGAGCAAAATTTGCATGCCCATCAACTGCACGCTGGTGAGGACCGCGCCGGTATAACTCAGGCTGCTGATCGGACCTTCGGCGATGGACCACACCGTGATGTCACTGGCCTTGCCCAGTGCCACGCCGGTGAGCGGGTCGGTGCCGGAGCGCGCACCGCTGACCTCGGCCACCATGCCCAAACGCAGGTCCTGGGCTTGGGCGGGTTGGCCATTGACAAGCACCGTGGCGGCACTGTCATCGTACTTGACCGCATTCACCACGACACTGCCAAAGCCCGAGATGGTGCCTTGCGAATACACCGCGCCGGTGCCGCCGACGCCGGGCGGCGCGATTACTGCCACCAGGTCGCCCAGGCCGCCACCGCCGCCGCCACAGCCGGTCAGGGCAGTTCCGGCCAGGACCAGCCAGGTGCGTCGGTTCAGGGTGTTTTCGGGTGTCAGGTCTGCTGTCATGGCGTGGGCTTTCGGGGGCTTTTGCGCGCGGACTTTGGCGGCGGGGTAACGGGCGGGTCTTGCCGCACATCATGAAAATATACGCCAAAGCGCACCCGATGCTTGGGGCCGGTGTCGTGTTGGCTGCGTTGCTCGGCGACCGTGGCGGTCTGTAAAAACTGCTGTACTGTGTTCGACCAGAGTTGGCGCGCCCGGGCCTGCAACTGCTCGGCCTGTCCGGCGCTGAGGTCGCCGCAAAACGCGCTTTGCTCCAGCATGGGGGGGGTACTGCGGTCGGGCGCCAGGTTGTGAACGGCCACCGCAAAGTGGTCGCTGACATTGTTGGCCAGAAAATGAAACGATTCAAGCAGCCCCTCACGCGGCACAAAAGCGCTTCGGTTCAGCACCACATAAGCGTCGTCTTGCAGGCTGACCACGCCCAGGCGCAGCAGCTCATCCAGCACGGCACGGGCACCGACATCGGTGCTGATCTCGGCCACCAGGGTGGTGAAGTCGGGCTCGCCGAACTGGCCGCGTTTGGGCGTGCGCGCCAGTGCGCGGGTGCTTTGGTCGGTGTTGAGGTAGCGCGGGTCACTGATCCAGCGCGCTACCACAGCTGAAGCGACTGGCAGCATGGGTTTGCTGTCCTGAACTGCCTCTGGGGTATCGCGCAGGCGACGCACATCCTTGCGGTGGACGCCGGTGAGCAGCGCAACGCGGGTGTCTGAGCTGGCTTTGTCGTTGAGCCCATAGGTGCCCAGGGCTTCTTTGACCAGGGCCTGTTTGAGCAGATCTTGCAGGGCGGGTAACTGCACACCATGGTCAATCATCAGTCGCGCCAAGGGCCGCAGCAGCTGTGCCAAGGCTTGCGTCGCAAGCTCGGGCTGCGGTAAACCCGGCCCCGGCAGGGCCGTGTCATCGGGATTGGCGGGCGGGTTCATGTGGGTAAGGCAGACTGTGAATGGGTGTCGCATTGTGCACCAAATTCATCTGAAAAAATAAATTAGGGAAATTTTCCCAAAATGAGAAAACTTACGCATAATCCGGTACCGCGATAAATTTGGGAAAATTTCCCTGCAAAGCGGATCGTCATCCGGCGATGCATCCGGATCGCATTGGCTTTACAACTTGAACCCTGACACTGAAGGAGAACCCCATGAAAAATTTTCGCCAGCGCATCACGCTCGGCTTTGCTGTCACAGCTGCAGCCACCCTGGTGGCGTGCGGAGGCGGTGGCGGCAGCACGGTTGCCACCGGCACCCCCGCGCCGTCTCTCATCAACGGCTTGGCTGCCACGGGCTTGGCCATTGACAATGGCCAGGTCAGCCTCAAGTGCATCAGTGGCCAGGTGAATCCGGTGAGCACCAACGCTGACGGTAGCTTTACCGTGGACGTGAGCCAGGTCACGTTGCCCTGCGTGGCGCGGGTTGACTTTAATGACAGCACCGGCGCTGCCAAAAAACTGCATTCGCTGGCACGCACCGCTGGCACGCTGAACATTACCCAGGTGACCGACCTGGTGGTGGCCAACCTGAGCAGCACCGGTGTGGCCGATGATGTATTTGCGCAATTTGAGTCCAGACATGCTGAGGTCGAAGGCTACGACGATGACCGCGTGCGTACGGCGACCGAACGCACCAAAACCCACCTGGAGTCCAAAGGCATTAGCACGGCGAGCTTGCCCACCGATGTGATTGCGACCCGTTTCCGTGCCAAGCATGATCAGGAGGATGGGGATGAGCACGACCGAGTGCTCGACGATATCGAAGCCAAGATTGAGTCCGAACACCGTTCGCTCGATGACTGGGAACAAGAAATGCACGATGGGGATGAGAGCCGTGGCCTGAGCACCACCACTGGCCAGGTGGGTGATGCCGTTGCGGGCAAAGCCGCCTGGGACGGTGCATGCAGCCGCTGCCATGGCGCACGGGAGTCAGATGCCAAAAACGCTGCCAAAATCATGGAAGCGATCCGCAAAAACGAAGGCGGCATGGGTTCCCTGGCCGGCACCGTGACCCAAACCATGGCCAATAACATCGCCACTTACATGATGTATGGTTTGAGCAGCACCCCAAGCACGGTCTTGACCAGCCAGACCATCAGTTTCACCACACCCGGCAACCAGACCCTGGGCGTGTTGCCGGCTGCCCTGAACGCCAACGCCACATCGAGTCTTGCAGTAACCATTGCTTCGGCCACGCCGACCGTGTGCAGCGTCAACGGCACCAGCCTGACGCTGAATGCCGCAGGTACCTGTACCCTCAGTGCCAGCCAGGCGGGCAATGCCAGCTACAGTGCGGCACCGAGCGTGAGCTACAGCTTTACGGTGGCGTCTGCCACCGGTGTTGTGTTGCCCGCGCAAATCATCAGCTTTGCCAACCCGGGCGCCCAAACCCTGGGTGTGGCGCCGGCCGCCCTGGTGGCCAGCTCAGACGCCAGCCTGAGCGTGAGCCTGGCCTCAAGTACACCCAGCGTGTGCAGCGTGAGCGGCAGCACCTTGACGCTGGTGGCCGCAGGCACCTGTACCGTCACCGCCAACCAGGCGGGTGACAGTGCTTATGCCGCCGCCGCCACCGTGAGCCACAGCTTTGTCGTGACCGACCCCGCCCCTGTCACGCCGGTGGCTTCGGCTGCCACAGGCAAAACGTTGTACGCCAGCAGCAGCTGTAGCGGTTGCCATGGCGCAGTTCCTGCCAGTCTGAACGTGCTGAATGGCGCCAATGCCCCGACCCTGATTCGCAGTGCGATCAACAACGTGCCAATGATGAGCAGTTATTCAGGCCTGACAGATCAAAACCTGGCTGACCTCGCGGCCTATCTGGCGACACCTGCGATCTAAACATCGCTCGCCTTGCGCACCCTGCCCGCCTTTTTGGCGGGCTTTTTTTCAGCTCGGCCAGCCGCACGGCGTGCCCGTGTAAATGACAGCATCATGAGTTCAATGCAATGCAACGCATCCTGATCTGGGACCTGCCAACCCGAGTGTTCCATTGGACGCTGGCGTCCTGTTTCGCCGTGGCCTGGTTCACCAGCGAGGGCGATCGCTGGCTAGCAATCCATGTCTTCGCCGGTTACCTGATGCTGGGCCTGGCGGGCTTCCGGCTGGCCTGGGGTTTTGTCGGTTCGCATTTCTCACGCTTTTCAAACTTCTGGTTTTCCCCCAAGGTGGCGCTGCGCTATGTGCGCGACGTGCTGCAGCGGCGCGCCGAGCGCTACATTGGCCATAACCCGGCCGGTAGCGCGGCGATTTACCTGTTACTCGTCATGGTGCTGGCCTTGGGTGCCAGTGGCGTTTTGGCGCTGGGCGGCGACGAGCAGCATGGGATCGCCGCCGACTGGTTCAGCTTTGACCAAATTCAGCTGATCAAGCAGGTTCACGTGCTTTTGGCCAAGGTGATGATGTTGGTGGTGGTCGGGCATGTCACCGGTGTCGTGGCTGAAAGCCTGTTGCACAGGGAGAACCTGGCCCATTCGATGCTGCACGGCTACAAGGTGGCGCCGGCGCACACGCCCCGTGCCCGATCAAAAGCGTCGGTCGCTTTTGTGATGCTGTTGGTCATGATCGGCTTCTGCGGCTGGTGGTTCGCCTATGCCGTTGACCGACAGATCAACAGCCAGGCTTGGCACGGCGCGCCCAAGGCAGAGACAGCCGAAGCGCCCCATGTCAGATTCGTTGGCAAGGTACTGCCCGACCACACACTGTGGCGAAAAGAATGCAAGGTCTGTCACACCCCGTTTTATCCGGCATTGCTGCCGGCCCGTTCTTGGGAGAGGGTCATGGCCGGGCAAAACGAGCATTTCGAGCCCAACAATGACCTCGAGATGGATCCGCAGACCGTACAAGCGGTGCTGAAGTTCCTGGTCGACAACGCGGCAGACCATCATTTCACCGAGGCGGCTTACAAGATCGACCGTTCGGTTCCAACAACAGAGACGCCGCTGCGCATTACCGAAACGCCATACTGGATCGGCAAGCATCGCGACATCAGCGATGCAGTCTGGAAATCGCCACGGGTCAAGCGTAAAAGCAACTGCGCGGCCTGCCATAGCGATGCCGACGCCGGCACCTTTGAAGATGGCGCAATGCAATTACCTAAAAGTGAGCCCTAGGTCAAATGATGAGCCGGTGAGATCAGGCCGCCAGCGCCGCCTCAATGTCTTTGCGCAAGCTCTCGGGTGTGTCGGTGGGAGCATAACGTTTGCGCACCGCACCGTCTTTGCCGACCAGAAACTTGGTGAAGTTCCATTTGATCGATTTGCTGCCCAGCAGGCCGGGCGCTTCGGCCGCCAGCCACTGGTACAGCGGGTGGGCGCCCGCACCGTTGACCTCGATCTTGGCCATCATCGGAAACGTGACGCCATAGTTAAGCTGGCAAAACTCGGCAATTTCACCATTGTTGCCTGCGTCCTGGGCGCCAAATTGGTTGCACGGGAAACCCAGCACCACCAGACCTTGCGGGCCGTAGCTTTCGTTCAGCTTTTCCAGGCCGGCAAGTTGGGGGGTAAAACCACAGGCACTGGCCGTGTTGACGATCAACATGGCCTTGCCCTTGAATTTTTTCAACGCGACCGGCTTGCCATCAATGGCCAGCGCCTCAAAGTCATAAACAGTGGTCATGGATTCCCTTTGCAAGTGAAACATCAAATGAATGGCAGGATTTCTCGTTGGGCCGCTTAAAACGCGATAAATTTTGCGCCTAATGCGTGGCGCATGTTCCATTTAATGGTGGTGTCTAGCGCCCCTTCCAGCAAGATGACACGGCCGCTTTGTTTTTTAAGCCATGTCACAGTGGGTTCCGTCAGTTGCGTGTCAAAGCAAAAAATAGCTTCGCGTGGGGGTGCCTGGCGGTCGCGCACCCGCCAGACTTCGTTCTCCAGCACCTCCGTCATGCGCTCAAGTTGGTAGTCCAGCTGGAAGCCGCATTTGAGCAACACCTCGTCCTGAATCTGCTTACGCGGCAGGATGTTGAACAGGCTGGCCTCCTTGGCATGAATGTAGGCCTTGAGCGCAGCCAGGTTGTCGGCCTCGGTCTTGTCCGGGTCGGGCGCAAACTCAATGCGCGGAAAGTTGGACTTGACCAGTTTGAGCACCTTGAAGCCCGCGTCCAGCGGCTGCGCAGCGTCACCCGAACCCGCCAGCACACGCTTGACGCGATCAATGGTGATGTCGCTGATCTTGCGGTAACCCCGCTTGAAAGCAGCCTCCTTGGGTTTGATTTCTTCGGGAAGTTGCACCGTGATGAATTGCCGGTGACCACCATCGTCCTGATTGAGCTTGAGCACGGCATGGGCGGTGCTGCCACTGCCACCAAAAAAATCCAGCACCAGCGCATTCGTGTCGCCGCCGGTCACGTACTGGATGAGTTTGGCCAGTTCTTCATAGTCTTTGGGGTTGGGGAACACCTTGGCACCCATCAGCTTGCGCAGGGCCTTGACCGCCACTTGGGATTGTTTGTAGATACAGGAGCCGCGCACCTGCATCGCCAGGCCCGCGTCATCGGGATCGGTGATGGCGTTTTCGTCTTCTTCGTCCAAGCCGTTTTCGGGGTCCAGCTCATCGGCCACCGGGCGCAAATGGGCTTTGCGAAACGGCGGCTCGGTTTCATCCGCCCGAAACACCACCAGGTCGAGGTCAATTTGCCGTTGCATTTCGTCGGGAGAGGAAATGCCCCAACCACGTTCCGGCACTTTGCACGGCAAGCCCTTCACGGGATGGATCAGGTCGTAGCGTGGCCCGCCGCCGCCAGGCCACGAAATATCACGGTCCCGCCAGGGGCCGTTTTTGTCCACCCGGCGGTAGCGCGCCAGTTTTTTGGACGCATTGCCCGCTGGCAGGTTGCGAAACCATTCGGTCAGCGCGGCTTCGACCGCCTTGTCGTCGCCGCCGTGTGTTTTGCGCAGCGCCAGATATTCGTCCCAAATTTCCTTGGCGCCGGGCTTGGCTTCACGCCAGACGGTTTTGACATCTTTCAGGGCCTGCAAGTCCTTGGCATAAACCGCCATGTACTCGTGCCCAACTGAAAACAACTTGGCGTCGTTCTTGCGGCCTTTTTCCCAGACCAAGGTGGCCACGTGGTTTTCTTCGCCAAACACCTCGTCCATGGCGCGGCGCAGGTTGTCAATTTCATAGTCGTCAATCGACACCATGATGACTCCGTCCTCCAGCAACAACTGCCGCGCCACCAGCAGACGCGGGTAGATCATGTTGAGCCAGTTGGAGTGGTAGCGGCCATCGGCGTCTGAATTGGTGTCGACCTTCACACCGTCTTCGGTGACGCCGGTTTGCTCCCAGTAGGGGCGCTTGTCTTGCGTGTATTTGTCGCTGTAAACAAAGTCCTTGCCGGTGTTGTAGGGCGGGTCAATATAAATGCACTTGACTTGCCCGCGGTAGCTCGACAGCAGTAATTTCAGCACTTCAAGGTTTTCGCCTTCGATGATTAGGTTGCCACGCGCCTGGCCGGGGTTGACGCTGCGGGCCGCATCAAAATTGAGGGCGGCCGTGGTGGGGGTAAAGGCGCGGCGCTTGGCATCGCCCTTGCCGTGCCAGCGGAATTCATAACGTTCGGTTTCACCGTCGCCCATCAGGCGTTGCAACTCGGCGGGGTTCAGCCGGCCTTCGTTGGTGAACAGGTCGGGAAAGTCGTGCTTCAACCGCGCCAGTCGCTCAGTCAGCACGTCGGGGCTTAAAGGCAGGCGCGGGGCGTTCAGGGGGTCATTGATGGGTGTTTCGGGCGTAGTGCTCATGAGGTTTGCTTGTAGGGGTGCGCGCGTCAGGTGCTGGGGTTGCCCAGCGACAAGCCGGTTTTGAAGTGGTCGTAGCTGGCATGGGGCGCACTGTAAGCCCCCTGACCGGGCAGCAAGGTGAGGGCACGGCCATTGCGCCGGGTCTCAAAACCCAGGGCTTTGAAGTGTTTTTCGGCGCACAAGATTTTCAGGCGTTCGTCTTCTGTCAGGGCGGCACGGTCGTCCAGCTCGTTGGTGCCTTTGACTTCGACCACAAACACAAAACTGTTGTCGTCGTCCGCGGGCGCGCCCTCGGCAGCGGCACTGGTTGTGTCATAACGGCTGCCCGGCATGGCGCTGCGTTGCCGTGCTTTAAAGACCAGACCAAAGTCGGGGGTGTAGGTGGTGCCGATCGGGGTGGCAATTTTGTAGCCATCGGGCAGTTTGAGCAGGCACAGCAGTTGCGGGTCGCGGTCGGCGTCTCTGGCAAACCCGAGTTCTTTGTCGCTGTCGCACATGGCCTGGTCATAGACGCCCGCGTTGGGGGTGCGTACCACCGATTTGTAGGTGTTGATGCTGGCCTGCAAGATGTCCAGCGGCAGGGTGCCACCATCGGCTTCATAGCGCAGACCGCGCAGCATGGCTTCGGTTTCGGCGTTTTTAATGATGGTGGTGGCTTGTTGCAAAAAGCGTTGCGGATTGCGCAGCAGGTGGGCGGCGCGCACCGGGTCTTGCAGAGTATCAAACAGGAGCCGGTGCGTGGCGCGCAACGACAGGCTGGTGCCTTCAGAGAGCTCCTGCGCCAAGTCCAGCGGCGCAAAGCGGGCTTTGAGGGTTTGGGTTTCGCTGCCCTGCCAAACGCCTTGTAATTCATATTCTTGCCCAGCCGCGTCGTTGGGGCTGTCGCCAAGGCTTTTTACGCGGGTGAGCGTGGCCTCGGCCTGGTACGCCGCCATGGCAATTTCAGCCATTTTGGGCGCGGCTTCATTCACGATGTCGTCTTCACTGAAACTAACGGTGTAGCGCGTGGTGCGGGCCATGCGCCGCCAGAAGCTCTTGAACGCGGCGCTGTCAAACAGGTCGTCACGCCGCAGAACAGTGTTGTATTTGCGCTGGCCTTTGTGGTTTTCGCGCAGTTTGGCGCCCGCGTTGCGGTCGCCGTAGTCGTCTTCTACCTGCTGCTGGTACTGGCGGGCAAAGGTGGCGTAGGTTTCATTGGGGATGACCGTGAGCAGGTTGGTTTCTTCGCCTTCAGGCACGTCGGCACTGTCATAGACACGCTGGCCGGTTTGGTTGACGCAGATGCGCAGGCCACGCCCGATTTCTTGCCGCTTCTTGCTGTCGCTGTAACTCTGGTTCAGGGTGGCGATGTTGAAAATATTGGGGTTGTCCCAGCCAACACCTAACGCGGAGTGCGAAAAGATGAATTCAATCGGATCGTCGAGCTTGAGCAAGCCTTCTTTGTCGTGCAGGATGCGCCGGTAGATTTCTGCATTTGTGGCCATCGAGTCGGCCCGGTCGGTGTAGTCGCCCGATTTAGTGCGCGAAAAATAAGAGCCCTGGCACGCGGCCACTGCTTGAAGTGTGGGCACGCGTCCGGTTTGCGCGCTGACGATGCGGGTGTATTCCTCTTCAAACAGGGTTTTGATGAGCGGCGGGGTGGTGGCGTCTGTGGCCAGGTAGTTGTCCACCTTGTCAATAAACACCAGGGACAGGCATTTGATGCCTTTATCGAACAGCTTTGCTTTTTTCTCCAGGTGAGTTTGAATCAGCCAACCCAGTTGCGCACGGAACAAGCCCGCCATGTCGCCAGCGCGCTGGTTCAGTTGTAGTTCAATCCCGTTGGTAAAAAGCACCGACCAGATGCCATTGCGCAAGCCTTTTTTGTAGATGCGCTCAATGGTGAAGTCGGCGTAGCTGATGTTGTTGCTGGCTTTGGCGAGTGGGTCGCCTTTTTTGAGCCACCGGCTTTCTTTCCAGGCAAATTCGCCTTTGCTGTTACGTATCCAAAGGCGCAGTTTGGCTTTGGGGGCGCTGGCATCGGTGGCCTGCACTTCGGCCAGTTCGATTTTGAGCGTGGCTTCGTCATTTTTTTCAGTAACCGACAAGACCTCAATTTTTTTGACCAGCCCTTGCGCATAAGCCTGGGCCGGGGCAAGCCGAAAGACACGGTTCTTCACCACCGCGTGCGTGGCGGAGTAGCGCAGCTTGGCCAGGGGATTGAGGCTGACCAGCCGTTGGAGCGCGTTTTCTGTGTCCATGCCTTCTTGCGGCTCGTCCATCACGACCACCGGATGGCACTTTGCCAGCGCTTCAAACCATGTTTTTCCGTCAATGGCATCATCGCGCCCCGCACGATTGATCACCCGGTCATCGGCACTGAACGACTGCAGGGTCATCACCATGATCTGTGGCTCGGCGTTGGTGATGAATTGCTTGAGCCGGGTGAGTTTGGCGCTGTCGTATTCAAAGTAGCTAATGGGGGCATTGCGCTGATATTGGTCCGCGAGTTGGCTGCCAAAGCTTTCAAGTGAATTCAAAATGCCGGCACGAATAGCCACCGACGGTACGACGATGATGAACTTGCTCCAGCCGTATTGTTTTTGCAGGGCGTAGATGGTTTGCAGGTAAACCAGGGTTTTGCCGGTGCCGGTTTCCATGTCCACGCAAATATCCAGGGGAAAGGGCCGTGGTTCAGCAACGTGCTTGCACAGGAGTGCGGTGTCAGCCAAATATTTGCGGGCAACGGTTTCAAGGTTGAGCGCCAGCGTTGCGGAATCAAGCTTGCATTGGTTGGCGAACAGCGCTTGACCAGCCATAAAGTCCGGCGTCTGACGGGGCGTGCCCACGAACGCCTCGACAACGGCCGCTACCGCTTGGCTCTGGTAATGGAGCGATTCAAGTTGAAACGACATGGATGCGACAGATTGAGAAAATTATGGTTCATCTTACCTGCCCCTCGCGGGTGCCAAGACATCAGACAAATTAGAGTAACTACCCGTGGGCTTTGTCGTTGCGGGCAATGGCCAGCAATCGGTCGATTTCTTCGTGGTGCTGCACCAGATTGCGGGCATGCCAGCGGCGAATGAGCCACATGAAACCGGCAATCACCAGGCCAAAGCCGGTAATCGCCGCAAAGGTCGGCAAACCCAGCCCGGTGGACAGGCTGTACAACGCGCCCAGCACCAGAATACAGGCCTGCTCGTTGAAATTCTGCACGGCAATCGAGCGGCCGGCGCCCATCAGGTTGTGGCCACGGTGCTGCAGCAGCGCGTTCATGGGCACCACCAAAAAGCCGCCCAGGGCGCCCAGCAAAATCAGGAAAGGTGCCGCCACCCAGACATTGGTGATGAAGATCAGGCCGATGATCAACAGGCCCATGACGATGCCCAGGGTAATCACACGCGGGCCGTCTTCGAGCTTCATGCGCATCGACGCCAGTACCGCACCCGCAGCCATGCCAATCGCCACCACCCCTTGCAAGGCCGACGCCTGGGTCACCGAATAACCCAAAGCGGCGGCCGCCCAGGCCAGCACGATAAAGCGCAAATTGCCCGCCACACCCCAGATCAGGGTGGTGGCGGCCAAAGAGATTTGCCCCAGCTTGTCGCGCCACAAGCGGGTGTTGCAGGTCCAGAAATCGGGCAGCAGGGTCAGTAGCCGTTTTGGCATCGGGCGCATCAACACGCCGGTGAGCGGAATGTGGGTGTTGAACCAGGCCGCCAACAGGTAGACAAAAATCAGCACCGAAATGGCGGCTTCGGCCGGGTTGTTGATACCGGTGTTGATGCCGGGGATGTCAACGGCGAGTAAATGGCGTGACACATGGCGCCCGACCAGTTGGCCACCCAGCAAGACCCCCAAAATGATCGAACCAATGGTCAGGCCCTCGATCCAGCCATTGGCCTTGACCAGTTGCGAGGCTGGCAAGAGCTCGGTCAGGATACCGTATTTGGCGGGTGAATAGGCCGCAGCGCCCAGGCCGACGATGGCATAGGCCAGCAGCGGATGGGTGCCAAACAGCATGAAAAGACAGCCCCCGACCTTGATGAAGTTGCTGATCAGCATGACCCGGCCCTTGGGCATGGAGTCGGCAAACGCACCGACAAAAGGCGCCAACACCACGTAAAACAGGGCAAACATGGGCACCAGAGCGGCTTGTTGCCACTGCGGGGCGTGGCTGGTGCGCAGCAATTGCACGGCGGCTACAAACAAAGCATTGTCGGCCAGCGAGCTGAAAAACTGCGCTGACATGATGGTAAAAAAGCCGCGTTTCATCGATAGTTGTTGCAATTGCCAGCGGCAGTGCGTAATGGGGTGACGTGTCTCCAAACGGTACCGGGTTATAGCACGCCGCTGCAATGTCAAAATCACCCCTACGCAATTTTCCCAGACCTTTTATGCCCCGTCCGATCCTCGCCACCATTCACCCCGCTGCGCTGCAGCACAACCTGGCGCGCAACCGCCAGGCCGCCCCTGATGCCAAGGTCTGGGCCGTGGTCAAGGCCAATGCCTATGGCCACGGCATTGAACGTGTGTTTGAAGGCTTGCGCAGTGCGGATGGCTTTGCACTTTTGGACCTGGACGAGGCCCGGCGTGTGCGCGAGCTGGGCTGGCGTGGCCCCATTTTGTTGCTGGAGGGTGTGTTCGAGCCGCGTGACCTGGAGCTGTGCTCGCGCCTTGATTTATGGCACACGGTGCATTGCGACGAACAAATTGACATGCTGGCGGCTTGCAAGACCCATGTCGGTCACCGGGTGTTTTTAAAGATGAACTCGGGCATGAACCGGCTGGGTTTCAGCCCGGCGCGCTACCGCAGTGCCTGGGCGCGCCTGAACGCCTTGCCGCAGGTGGACGAAATATCACTCATGACGCACTTCAGCGACGCTGATGGGGGCCAGGGCATTGCCGCGCAAATGGCCTGCTTCGCCGATGTCACGCGTGACCTTCCCGGCGAGCGCTCCATCAGCAACAGCGCCGCTAGCCTGCGCTATACCGATGCGGTGGTTGCGTCTGACTGGATTCGCCCCGGCATCAGCCTGTATGGCAGTTCGCCCGATCACCCCGAACACATGGCCGGTGACTGGGGTTTGCTGCCGGCCATGACGCTGGCTGCAAAAATCATCGCGGTGCAGGACATTGCGCCCGGTGCCAGCGTGGGCTATGGTTCCCGGTTTGTGGCTGACGCCCCGATGCGCCTGGGTGTGGTGGCCTGTGGTTATGCCGATGGCTACCCGCGCGTGTGCCCCACCGGCACGCCGGTGCTGGTGACTGGCGTGCGCAGTCGGCTGCTGGGGCGCGTTAGCATGGACATGGTTGCCGTTGATCTGACGCCGGTGCCCGGCGCCGGCATGGGCAGCGAGGTGACCCTGTGGGGGCGTGCGGCTAACGGCATGGTGCTGGGTATCGACGAGGTCGCGCAGGCGGCCGGTACGCTTGGCTACGAGTTGATGTGTGCGCTGGCGCAGCGGGTGCCGGTGCAGGTGGGTGATTGATACTTTGAGGGTCAGACCACTCGCGCAGCGACGTGCTCTGACCCCAACTAATTGGAACGGCTTGCGGGTCAGACCACTCGCGCAGCGACGTGCTCTGACCCCAACTGATTAGAAGGGATGAGCCCGGTCGTTCAGGGCAGGTCGCTCAAATGCGCTTGCGCGGCCGTGGCCAGTGTTGCGTCAAAGGTGGCCAGCGGGCAGGTGAGTTCGGCCGCTAGCCAGAGGTAAGCTGCGTCGTAGGCGCTGAGCTGGTAGCGTTTTGCAAGTTCAAACACATCAATCGCACTAACATCAAACAGCTCAATGTCCATACTGGCATACCTTGCCAAACCGCTGAGGGCGATGTCGGGTCCGCCACGGCGGTGTTTTTTCAGCGCCACGCTGGTAATCTCGACGTTCAGCAAGTAGGGCGCCTTCAGGCTCCGTCCTTCGATTTTTTGTAAGGACTGGGCTTGCCAATCTTCTTCAAAGATCAGTCCTGCCAGCGTGCTGCAGTCCAATACCAAAGGGGGACGAACCAGGTAGTGCTGCGGTGGTTCAGCTAAAAACAGACTATCAGCTGGCTGACTCATCGCGCGTCTCGCTCTTCGCGAATGATGTCCACGCCGCGGGGCAATTCGCGGCAAAGCTTGGCGTCATGCGGATTGGCGCGAAGTTCTGCTGCAATTTGCTCCACCGTTTTCCAGCCCTGTCGTCGGCTTGTCATGGTTTTGTTGCTGGTATCCGGGGGCAATGACTCTGGCTCGACCACACGCTGGATCAGTGCCATGAGTTCACCTTGCAGCGAGCGGTGGTTGCGCGCTGCCCGCTCGCGCAAGGCCTGAGCCCAGGCTTCAGGGACGTCTTTGATGGAGAGGTTCGGCATAATGGCTCCAAAATGGATGTTGGCGCCATTATGACGCCAATTTGCCATTGATCGTCTTGAGCAGCTCAAACCACAGTACGCTGGCCAGCCCCAAACCCGCTGCGGCTGCCAGCCAGGTCAGGGGCAGTGGCTCGAACAAGAACAAAGCTGCCAACCACGGCACATAAAGCGCCAGTGCCATCAACACCAGCGTGGCCGCCACCACGCCCCACAGCGTGTGATTGGGCACCCACAGGCTGGCCCACAGCGAGCCAGCGCGGCTGCGGTTCGAGAAGATTAGCGCCAGGTTGGTGCACACCAGCACGGCAAAGGCCAGGGCGCGTGTGGCGCCTTCGGTCAACTGGGATGCACCCCAGACGGTGGCCAGCAGCACCACGGCCAGTGCACCCAGACCTTGCAGCAACGCCAGCCCCAGCGTCAGGCCGCCAAAAAGTGGCTGCTGCACATCGCGCGGCGGGCGTTGCATCACATCCGACTCGGCGGGTTCGTTTTCAAACACCATGGAGCAGGCCGGGTCAATCACCAGTTCCATAAATGCGATGTGTAACGGGTACAGCACCGTGGGCCAGCCCAGCAGCACCGGCAGCAAGGCCATGCCGGCCAGTGGCACGTGGACTGCCAGGATGTAACACATGGACTTGCGCAGGTTGTCAAAAATGCGCCGACCCAGCCGCACTGCGCCGACGATGGACGCAAAGTTGTCGTCGAGCAGCACAATGGAAGCCGCTTCGCGCGCCACGTCGGTGCCGCGTTCGCCCATGGCCACGCCCACATGGGCAGCTTTCAGGGCCGGGGCGTCGTTGACGCCGTCGCCGGTCATGGCGACCACCTCGCCGGATGCTTTCAGGGCTTGCACAATGCGCAGTTTTTGCGCTGGCGCAATGCGTGCACAAATGCGCACGCTGACCATGCGCTGTTGTAACTCGACGTCAGTCAAATGCGTCAGCTCGTCGCCGGTGAGCAGGCCATGGCCCCCAGGTTCGAGTCCTGCTTGGGTGGCAATGGCCAGCGCCGTGGCGGGGTAGTCGCCGGTGATCATGACCACCCGGATGCCGGCGCTGCGGGCCTCGGACACGGCCTGCGGGATCTCGGCGCGCAAGGGGTCGGCCAACCCCAGCAGGCCGATGAATTCAAAGTCAAAGTCGTGCTCGATGGCGGGCCAGTCCTGGCCCTCAAAGCGGGCACGCGCCACGCCCAGCACGCGCAGACCCTTGGCGGCCATGGCGTTGGCGGTTTGGGTGATGTGCGCTTGCGCCAGCGTGTCCAGGTGGCACAAATCCACAATGGCTTCAGGTGCCCCTTTGGCCGCCACCACATGGGCGTCTCCCAGACGCGCGCGCCAGACATGCGACATGGCGCGTAATTCGGGTGTTAAACCATAAGTTTGCACCAAAATCCAGTCGCGGTGCAGGTGCTCGGTGTCTTGCAGGAAGCGTTGACCCAGTCGGTGAAAGGCTTTTTCCATGGGGTCAAAGGGGTCGGTCACGCTGGCCAGAATCGAGTATTCGACCAAGGTATGAAAGCACTCGGGCAAGTCGGTGGTGCTGGCGTAGTTAATCGGCAGCCGTTCGCCTGGCGCGCAGTTGCTGGGTGAGCGCCCTTGAGTAGCTGGCTGCGCTGGGGGTGGGGTCGCGTAGAGCTCTGCAACGGTCATGCGGTTTTCAGTCAGCGTGCCGGTTTTGTCGACACACAGCACGCTGGTGGCACCGAGTGTCTCAATGGCCGCAATGCGTCGGGTGAGCACGTTTTGGCGCGACAGGCGCCACGCGCCCAGCGCCGGAATCACGGTCAGTACCACCGTGAATTCTTGCGGCAACAAGGCCATCGCCAGGGCAATGGCGGCCAGCAGCGCCGCCAGCCAGTCGCCTCGCAAGACCCCATGCGCCAGTAACAGAAACAGGCTGGCGCCCAGGGCCACCCCGGCCAGCACCTTGATCAGGCGTTGCATTTGTTGCTTGAGCGGCGAGGCGTCAAGGGACAGGTTCCCCAGCGCTTGTCCGATGCGACCAATTTCACTTTGCCCACCGGTGGCTGTGACCCGCGCCAGTCCCTGCCCGCGTACCAGCAGGGTGCCCGAAAACAAGGGCTGGTCGACTCCTTTTTCCATGGGCACTGGCTCGCCAGTGAGCAATGATTCATCAACCTGCACGTCGGTGGCCTGGAGTAGCACCGCGTCGGCTGGCACGCGGTCACCCTCTGCGATCACCAGCAGGTCACCGCGCACCACCTCGCGACCGGCAATGCGCTGCGCGGTACCATCGCGCCACACCAGGGCGCGCGGGCTGGTGAGGTCGCGCAGCGCCGCGATGGCGCGCTCGGTCTTGCCCTCCTGGTACAGCGTCAGGCCCAGCACCACCAGCACCAGGCCGAACAAAACCAGACCTTCCTGTAGATCACCCAGCACCAGATAGAGCGCACCGGCCGCCAGCAGCAGGGAAAACATCGGGTCGGTCAGGGTTTCGCGCGTAATGGCCAGCAAGCCCCGCGTTTGTGCGTCAGGCAGCGCGTTGGGGCCGTCCGCGATGAGGGCCTCTGCGGCCTGGGCCGCGCTTAGCCCCTGGGGCAGGGCAGATGCCAAGGCCGCTGGCTCGGTTTTGCCATTCGTGGTTGCAGTCATTCAGCCCCCTTTGATCTGGCAAATGTGTCAGACCGGTTTACTTTTCTGTAAGTCCAAAGTCAGTTGTTACCAAAAAGGTGTCATTTGGTAACTTTTGTTAGAGAAAACCCCTACGCGAAATATTGCTTAAGGCTTTTAAGATTGCGCTGCAATTAATCATAAGGAGCTTTTAATGCCATTTTCCCCTTCCATCAAACAGCAGTTTATTCAAATTGCCAAAGCAGGCTGTGTCGTTGCCGCCCTAGGCTTCGCTTTTGCCGGTAATGCATTGGCACAACGCAGTATTGCCGAGCAGTACATACACGATATGAAGGAGGGCAAGATCTCGGCGGCGGGTGCCGACGACCACGTGGTGCAGGAGCTGATCATCAAGCGCAGTATTCCCATCACTTACAAGTACATCAACACCCTGATGAACACGCCCAACGCCTTTGGCCCCGGTGTGGCTTGCACCACTTGCCATAATTCGCAAGATGCCAGCAAGAGTTACCGCGGGCTGGACTTGAGCACCTGCAAGGGTATCAATGATGGTTCCACAGAAAAACCAAAACGCGCGCTGTTTACACCGGGCACCGACGCCAAGCGCGACATCCTGATCCGCCGTCTGCGCAACAACCGCATGCCTCTGGGCCAGGGTTTTGAGAACTCCACCTACACCCCGAACCACATGCTGGTAAAGCAATGGATTGCCGACGGGGCCAAGAACGATGACAACTTCACCAAAAATGTGCTGCCGCTTTTCAGTACGGCGAATGCCTTTGGGCCCGAAACGCCTGCTTGCACCGCTTGCCACATGTCCAACCAGGAACCCCCAAGTTTCCATGAGTTGAACCTGACTACCCACGCCGGTATTTTGCTGGGCGCAGACTCAGTGGCCAAAGGTGTTGACAAAGCCACCAAGGTGATTATTCCGGGCAGCCCTGAAAAGAGCTTTGTCTGGCAACATTTGTCTGAAGACCGTATGCCTCCCGGCATCAGCCCGTCGGAAGCACGTGACCATCCCAACACCACCATCCTTGCTACCTGGATCAAGCAAGGAGCCAAGTGCGATTGATGGCGCTAAGCAATCTGAACCGCCGCCACTTTGTGGCGGCACTCGCAGCAGGTGGGCTTTTGCCCACCTTTGTTGTTTCTGCAGCGACCCAAACCCCCACCGTGGTGCGGCGCTGGGCCAGTGGCAACACCACCTTGGCACCTTTGGCCCTGCTGGATGACCACATCTTTTTTAACGGGGACAAGACCCTGGGGCGTATTGACCCTGACAACACCGCCTTGACCTGGAATGTGCCGCACCGCCTGAGCAGCAATGCCGTGTACCGGCCGCGTGCTGCGGGTGAACTGGTCATTTCCGGTGGCCAGCGTGAGCTGGGTGGCTGGCGGCAGGCAGACGGTCAAGCGCTTTGGCTGCACAAGGCTATTTTGCAAGTGGGTACCCCTTTTGTGGACGCTGACCACACCTACGTGGGTGACGGCCATTGGCTGCTGGCGCTGAACAACCAGTCCGGCGCCATTGACTGGCGCTTTGCTCCGGATACCGACGACTGCACTGCTGCCTATGCCCCCACGGTGGCGGGTGAGACGGTTTTCTTCGGGCCGGGCGACGGCATACTTTATGCCGTCAACCGGGCCGACGGCAAGCTCACATGGAAGCTTGACGAAAAGAAAGAATGGCAATACGTGCGCCAGATGTATGTCACTGGCAAGGTGCTGGTGGCCGGCACCTACACCGAGCTGCTTTACGGCATCAACGTTGACACGGGCAAGGTGCTGTGGAAGTTCAAGGCAGGCAACTTCATCAATTCGCACCATGTGTCGGGTGATGCCGCCTACCTTTGGTCTCCCACCGGCTGGATCTATGCCATTGACGTGGCCACGGGCAAGGTGCGCTGGCGCCACCAAACCACCCGTTATGGCAACAATGCGGCCAATTGGGGCCACATGATGGCTGAGATTGTGACGTTTGAAAACCAGGTGTATTGCCTTGACATGAAGCAGGTGCTGCACGTGCTGGATGGGGTGGATGGCAAGGAATTGCTGCGCATTCCTTTTGCACACGACCTGCGCCCCACGGTGTCGCCGTTGCCGGGCAAGCGCGGCGTCATGGCCAGCGACACGGGCGAGGTGCAGTTGGTGCAGTGGTAAGGGTCTGGTTCCTGACGCTTTGACATGGCGGAGTCATGGTCTGTGGTTTTATCCAGTAACATCCCTGCCATGGCCAAAGAAAAAACCCACTACGTTTGCTCCGACTGCGGCGGCGCCAGCCCCAAATGGCAGGGCAAGTGCCCCAGCTGCAATGCCTGGAACACCCTGATCGAATCCGCGCCAGAGAGCGCCAGTCCGGTCAAAAATCGGTTTTCACCGCTCGCCAAAGCGTCTGAAATTGCCATTTTGGGCGACATTGATGCCGTCGATATGGCGCGCATCCCCACCGGCCACGAAGAGCTGGACCGGGTGCTGGGTGGCGGCATGGTCGAAGGTGGTGTGGTGCTGATCGGCGGTGACCCCGGCATTGGCAAATCCACCCTGTTGTTGCAAGCCCTTGATTCACTGCAGCGCAGCGGCCAAAACACCTTGTACGTGACCGGCGAGGAAAGCGGCGCCCAGGTGGCTTTGCGGGCGCGGCGCCTGGGGCTGGACGGCTCGCAGGTCAAGGTTCTGGCCGAAATTGGCCTCGACAAAATCCTGGCCACGCTGCAGGCCATGCAACCCGACATTGCCGTCATTGACTCGATTCAAACTGTCTATTCCGACCAGCTTACCTCGGCGCCGGGGTCGGTGGCGCAAGTGCGTGAATGCGCTGCCCACCTGACGCGTTATGCCAAGGCCAGCGGCCGCCCGGACGGTACCACCCGCAGCCGGGCCACCTGCATTGTGCTGGTGGGCCACGTCACTAAAGAAGGCGCGCTGGCGGGCCCGCGCGTGCTGGAGCACATGGTTGACACCGTGCTTTACTTCGAGGGCGATACACATTCCAGTTTCAGGCTGGTGCGGGCCATCAAAAACCGCTTTGGCGCGGTCAATGAAATCGGCGTTTTTGCCATGACTGAAAAAGGACTCAAGGGTGTCAGCAACCCCAGTGCCATCTTCTTGAGTCAGCACACTGAGCCGGTACCGGGCAGTTGTGTCATGGTCACGCTGGAAGGCACGCGCCCGATGCTGGTCGAAATTCAGGCGCTGGTAGACAGCGGTGGCCCAAGCCCCAGGCGCTTGAGTGTGGGGCTGGACAAAGACCGTTTGGCCATGTTGCTGGCGGTGTTGCACCGCCATGCGGGGGTGGCCTGTATGGACCAGGACGTGTTTGTTAATGCGGTGGGTGGCGTGCGCATTTCGGAACCTGCGGCCGATCTGGCGGTGCTGCTGGCCATCACCTCCAGCCTGCGCGGCAAACCCTTGCCCAAGGGCTTTTTTGCCTTTGGCGAGGTGGGTCTGGCAGGTGAAGTGCGGCCGGCGCCGCGGGGGCAGGAACGCCTCAAGGAAGCCGCCAAGCTGGGTTTTAGCGTGGCGCTGGTGCCCAAAGCCAATGTGCCCAGGAACCTCAAAACCAAAGACTTTGAGGGCCTGACGATTCACGCCGTGGAGCGCGTCGAGCAGGCCATGGAAGTGGTGAGAAACCTATAACCTTGCGGGTCAGACCACTCGCGTAGCGACGTGCTCTGACCCCAACTAATCAGAGGTCTTGCGGGTCAGACCACTCGCGTAGCGACGTGCTCTGACCCCAACTGATTAACAGGTGTGGTGATCGGGTCATGTGACCGGGCTTTGGGGTGAAAAGCGCGCGCCGACAGCCGGTGGCGTACTGCATTTGGTTCTTCGCGCGTGATTTCGCCCCAAAACCGCACGCACATGGCCCGGTCGCCGCGCCGGGTTTAGCGCGCTACCTTGCCCCATTCTGAGTCGACCATCTCACCCCATTTTTTTTGAACTGTAGTTGCATGATTCGGGGCGGCCGAGCGCACATGCCAGTTAGAAAATCAGTTGCGCACCAATACATTGCCCGATTTACGCACGGCGTCACCCGCCTTGAAACCGGGGTCTTGCTCGTAGTCAAACTCGGCGCTGGTGCCGTCGTTGTAGCGCACGCTGACTGTCCAGAGCTTGCGGCTGTTCACGTTTTCTTCGATCTTTTTACCGGCATAAGCGCCGCCCGCAGCACCGGCAATGGTGGCCAGGTCCTTGCCAAAACCACCTCCCACCTGGTGCCCCAGAACCGCACCCGCCAAACCGCCGGCGATCAAGCCCACGGCACCACTGGCGCCGGTTTTTTCGGATAGTCGGACGGCAGTGACCAAGCCGCAGCTGTTGCAGGCCGCAGTCGGGGCAGGCGTCACGGCGGACCCGATGGCAGCGATGGCTTTGTTGTAAATTGCCTGGGCATCGCGACGGCACTGTAGGCGCGCCTCTGCCGAGGCCTCGTCGGCACAGAGCTGTTTGTCGGCCTCATAACGCGACTGCGCGGTTTGGCGGAGGCTTTCAGCTTGCGCATTGCCTGTTTGGGCCTGCGCCGGCAGGCTGGCCGCTATCAGCAACAGGCCACTGGTTAAAAAAGAATAAAAAGAGCGGAGTGTGAAAAATTGCGCCATGGTGTTCATCCAAAAAAATAGGTCTTCCAAGCCAATGCGGTCAAGTCCCAAGACCGACGCACAGGTATCAAGCATACTGTGATAAAGCCAGGACTTGACGCGCCAGCGGCGCGCAAATGCCGCTCTTAAGAATGGCTTAATCTGGCAAAAATACATTAGAACCCCTGCTTCTTTACTGAGATTTCATATGAATCGAACTTCGCTGCTATTCAAAATGTTGCTGACATTGCTGCTTGTCGCGGGCAGCCTTCAAGTGGCCGTGGCAGACGACGACGAGGACGGTTCCTGGTGGGGTCGCAAGCACAGTGAAAGCAATAGAAACGGCCGTGATGCCAATGAAGGTGGTCGCCGTGGCGGTCTGCAGAGCGCCGCGCCGGCGCAGTTCCAGCAAGAATGTGCGTCTTGCCACATGGCTTACCCGGCGGGCTTGCTGCCGGCGGGCTCATGGCAGCACCTGATGGCCAATCTGAGCCAGCATTTCGGCAGTGATGCTTCGCTGGACGCCGCCAGCGCCACTGTCATCACGCAGTACCTGAGCAGCAACGCCGGCACCTACAAGCGTGTCAATGAAATGCCGCCGCAGGACCGTATTACCCAGTCTTTCTGGTTTGCCCGAAAACACGACAAACATGTGGACACCAGCACCTGGGCCAGGCCCTCAATTGGTAGCCGTTCCAACTGTGTCGCCTGCCATCAAGGCGCCGAGCAAGGCAACTTTAACGAGCACAGTGTGCGCATTCCCGGTTAAGTCATGACCACCCTGGAGTCAAAGACCGAAATTTTGGTGTGGGATGCACCGACCAGGCTGTTCCACTGGTTGTTGGCTGTGTGTTTTTCAGGAGCCTACCTGACGGCCGAAAGTGATCGTTTGATGGCGATCCACCTCACACTGGGCTACACCATGGTGGGCCTGGTTGCGTTTCGGGTGGTGTGGGGGGTGATTGGTACCCGCCATGCGCGGTTTACCAGCTTCTTGCGCGGGCCTGCAGCGGTGGCGCGTTATGTCAGTCAGCACTTCAGCGCACAAGCGGAGCATTCGGTCGGACATAACCCGCTGGGCGCGGTGTCGATTGTGTTGATGTTGCTGATGACCCTGGCCATTGTGGTTAGCGGCTGGGTCTATGACACCGGGGGTAGCCACCTGCTGAAAGAATTCCACGAAGGGGCGGCCGCTTTTATGCTGGCCGTGGTGGGTGTGCATGTGGCCGGGGTGATGTTTGCCAGCCTGCTGCAACGTGAAAACCTGGTGCGCTCGATGTTCAACGGCTACCAACGCGGGCGCGCAGAGCAGGCGATTCGCTGGACCTGGTGGCCGGTCGCGGTAGTCATGCTAGCGGCTGTGTTGGGGTATTGGTTCTTGCAGTGGCAAAACCCGCCTGTTGACAACATGGCGGGCGACAATTTTCAGAACCAGAATTTTTATGAAAATCTGGGCAAGAATGCCGGACATCGCAACAATGAAGATGAAGATGATTGATGTCGTCGACGCTGATGGGATGGATGCAAGTCGCACTATCATCAGAGCCAAGACCACGACTGGAGTAAACCATGCGAATTTTGCTGGCTGAAGACGACGCCATGTTGGGTGATGGCTTGCGTGCCGGCTTGCGCCAGCAAGGGTTTCGGGTGGACTGGGTCCGCGACGGACTGGCCGCAGAACGCGAAATCAGCACCGGTGATTACCAGGCCGCTGTGCTTGACCTGGGGCTGCCGCAAAAAGATGGCCTTGACGTACTGCAGGCGTTGCGCCAAAAAAAAATCGCCACGCCGGTGCTGGTCTTGACCGCACGCGATACCGTGCCGGATCGCATCAAAGGCCTGGACCTGGGCGCGGACGACTATGTGCTCAAACCTGTGGACTTGTATGAACTGGGCGCCCGCTTGCGCTCGCTGGTGCGCCGTGCCCATGGTCAGACCCAGGATCTGTTGACCTGTGGCGCCATTCAAATGCAACCGGCCGCGCGTCAGGTCCTGTTTGAAAATCAAACCGTGAACCTGTCCACCCGCGAGTTCGATTTGCTGCATGCGCTGATGCTCGCCGTGGGCCGGGTGTTGTCGCGTGAGCAGTTGGAGCAGCAACTTTACAGCTGGGGTCACGAGGTGGAAAGCAATGCAGTTGAGGTGCACATTCACCACCTGCGCAAGAAGCTGCGGGCTGACCTGATTCAGACCGTGCGCGGCATCGGCTATACCTTGTTACGCCCCAAAGAGGCTGCGTGAACATGACCTTCTGCACATGATGACGTTGCCTCGCCTCAAGTCGCTGCAGGCCCGCTTGCTTGGGCTGTTGTTGCTGTTGGTGACCCTGGTTTGGCTTGGTGCCGCGGGTTTTGTCTGGGTAGACGCCAGCGATGAACTTGACGAGCTGCTCGATGGTCACCTGGCGCAGTCGGCCGCCTTGTTGATCGTGCAGCAAACCGGGCACGGCAAGGAGCCCGGCACATCCGATGACCATGAGGATGATGGCCCTGTGGATGACGCGCCCTCACTGCACAAGTACGCACCGCGCGTGGCGTTTCAGGTGTTTCACGAAGGTCGTCTCACCATGCAGTCTGCCAACGCGGGTGCTTTGCCGATGTCGCAAATGACGCGCGGTTTTTCGACCGTCAAGCTCCACGACAAGTCCGCTTGGCGGGTGTTTGCTGCCCAAGGTAATGAGGGCGATGTGCAGGTGTTTGTGGGCGAGCAGATCGACTCACGTGACTCAATTTTGTGGGCCGTGCTCAAGGGCGTACTGACGCCCTTGATGTATGCCCTGCCGCTGTTGGCGGTGGTGGGCTGGTTGGCGGTGCGAAATGGTTTGGCGCCGCTGCGGCACTTGAGTCAGGTTTTGACGCAGCGGCAACCGAATGCGTTGGAGCCTGTGGTGCTGAACGATCTGCCCTCTGAAGTGGAGCCGGTGGTGCATTCGCTCAATGCCTTGTTTGAACGTATCCAGGCCATGATGGATTCTGAACGACGCTTTACGGCGGATGCCGCACACGAGTTGCGCACCCCGATTGCCGCCATTCGCACCCAGGCGCAGGTTGCGTTGGGGGCCGGTGCTGATGTTGAACAGCGCAGCCGTGCGCTCAATTACACGCTGGCGGGTTGCGACCGCGCTACCCATTTGGTGGAGCAACTGCTGACACTGTCACGGCTGGAAACATCCAGCGCCGGTGCTCCCAGCGGTTTGGTCGATGTGTCCGCCATGGCACAGCGGGTGGCGGCTGATCTGGCCATGGTCGCACTGGGGCACGACCAGGAGCTGGTGCTGGATGCGCCTGCCAAGGCTTTCATTCAGGCGGACGACATGTTGACGAGTGTGTTGCTGCGTAACCTGCTGGACAATGCCATGCGTTACAGCCCGGATGGGGCTCAGATTCATGTGTCGGTTAAAACTGACGGCCAGCACGTCACGCTACAGGTTGAGGACAGCGGTCCGGGTCTGGCGGAATTAGAAATGGCGCGCCTGGGCGAACGTTTTTACCGTGTGTTGGGTACGGACAAAACAGGCAGCGGTCTGGGCTGGTCGATCATCAGGCGCATTGCGGCGGTTTATCGGGCCCAGCTCGAAGTGCGCCGCTCCGAACAGCTGGGCGGGCTCAGTGTGACCGCGCGCTGGCCCGCTCGGGTGGCGGCCACAAACCCGTAAATTGTCTAAGCAGCACTTCGCCGCGCCAGTAAAATCAGCGTTTTGCCGCATGGCCGCCCTAATTTGAAGGAACAATTGATGAGCCCCTTACCACCCGACCTGTCTGACCGCGATGGAAAAATCTGGATGGATGGCCAGTTGGTGGAATGGCGTGACGCCAAGATCCACGTCCTGACCCACACTCTGCACTACGGTTGTGGTGTCTTCGAAGGGGTGCGTGCCTACAAAACGGCTGACGGCACGGCCATTTTTCGGCTCGAAGAGCACACCCAGCGGCTTTTAAACAGCGCCAAGATTTTGCGCATGAGCATTCCGTTCAGCAAAGAGCAAATCATGCAGGCGCAAGTTGATGTGGTGCGCGCCAACCAGCTTGAGTCCTGCTACCTGCGCCCCTTGAGCTGGATCGGCAGCCGCAAACTCGGCGTTAGCCCCAAGGGCAACCACATTCACCTGATGGTGGCCGCTTGGGCTTGGGGTGCCTACCTGGGTGATGAAGGCATGACGCGTGGTATTCGTGTCAAGATTTCAAGCTACACCCGTCACCACGTTAACATCACCATGACGCAGGCCAAGGCAGTGAGCAACTACACCAACTCCATCCTGGCGAACACCGAAGCGCTGGACGATGGTTATGACGAGGCCATGCTGCTCGACGCCAACGGCTTTGTTTCAGAAGGCTCCGGCGAAAACGTCTTCGTCGTGAAAGATGGCGTGGTCTACACGCCCGACTTGTCGGCCGGTGCGCTCAACGGCATTACCCGCAACACGGTGTTGCACATCTGCCAGGACCTTGGCATTGAAGTGGTGCAAAAACGCATCACACGTGACGAAATCTACATTTGTGACGAGGCCTTCTTCAGCGGCACGGCGGCCGAGATCACGCCCATTCGCGAGCTGGACCGTATTGCGCTGGGCAAGGCCGATTACGTCGGCAGCCGCGGCCCGATCACCGAGAAAATCCAGAGCGCGTTCTTTGATATCGTCAACGGCCGCAACCCCAAATACGGCCATTGGCTGACGAAAGTCTGAGACCTTGCGGGACAGACCAAAGTGACACGGAGTGAGCGTGCTCTGTCCCCAACACTTCGTCGGATATTGGATGTTCACCTTGCGGGACAGACCAAAGCGACACGAAGTGAGCGTGCTCTGTCCTCAAATATCCTGAAACCTTGTGGGACAGACCGCAGTGACACGCAGTGCACCAGCTCTGTCCCCAACTGATTAGAAAGACCCCCATGACAAACGCAACCGTAGAACTGCTGGCCAAAGACCTGAACCATCAAGGCGGGGTTTATTGCCCCAGCCCATTGGCCGACATGACGCTTTGGAACAGCCACCCCAAGGTCTATCTTGATGTGGCCCGTAGCGGCCAAGCCAAGTGCCCCTATTGCGGCACGGTGTACAAGCTCAAGGAAGGCGAGCATTTCCACGGCCATTGATTGGGGTCGGATTCCAATTCATTTCAGTCTTTGCCTGACTTGAAGCGCGCACTCATCATCGCTCCGCAATGGATTGGTGACGCGGTGATGACCGAGCCGCTGTTACGCCGCCTTCAAGCGCGGGGTGAGCAGCTCACTGTAGGGGCTTTGCCCTGGGTGGCGCCGGTGTACCGGGCCATGCCGCAGGTGGCAGAAGTCATTGAATTTCCGTTTGCCCACGGCGGCCTGCAATGGCGCGAGCGATGGCGATTGTCACGGCAGATTCGGGGCCGGTTTGATGTGGCTTACCTCTGCCCGAATTCGCTTAAAAGCGCGCTGCTCCCTTTTTTGGCGGGCATTCCGAAACGGGTAGGTTATCTGGGCGAGGCGCGCTTTGGGCTGTTGACGCAGCGCCTGAAAAATCCGGCCAAGGGGCAGCGCCCGCCGATGGTGGCCTTTTATTCGGCCTTGAGCGGGGAGGCAGATGTGGCGGCCGACCGACCGCAGCTGCAGTTGTCAGCGCCGGAGGTGGACGCCGTCTTGCGCACTTTGAGCCTGACGCGCATGGGTTACTACGTGTTTGCACCTGGTGCCGAATACGGTGAGGCCAAACGCTGGCCGACGGCCCATTTTGCCGCGCTGGCAGGGCTATTGGATTTGCCCGTGGTGCTGTTGGGCTCGGGCAAGGAGTCCGCGTTGTGCGCGGCCATTGCCGACCCGGTCAACGCCCAGCGCGCCGGGCAATGTATCAATCTGGCAGGGAAAACCACCCTGACGCAAGCCCTGGGGGTGATTTCGGCCTGCAAAGGTGTCGTGAGTAATGACTCTGGCCTGATGCACGTTGCCGCTGGCTTTGGTGTCAATCAAGTGGCTATTTTTGGCTCCAGTAGCCCCTTGCACACGCCACCACTCAATAGGCTGGCCAAGGTGTTATGGCTCAAGTTTGACGCCGATTACCGGCCACCGCTGGACTGTGCGCCTTGTTTCGAGCGTGTCTGCCCGCTTGGCCATACGCGTTGCCTGAAGGACATTTTGCCCGCGCATGTGAAGCAGTATTTATAGTGGGTCAGGTTTTGACAACAGGGGCAAGAGACTTTTCTTGCCTAAAAAAAAGCCACCCGAAGGTGGCTTGTAAATGTTCCCCCGTGGGAGGAACGTCGTTGGAAATTCACGAACTCAAAGACTTCATCAAAGACGCTACTAAGGCGTGTGTTTTATTGACTGTGACAGCAGTTGGTTCAAATATACCGGAGGCCTGTTGGCTTGGGTATCCCCCATTTGGGGGGGTTGGTGGTGTTTATTTTTCGTTCTGACGAGCTTTTTGTTGGCTTGCTTATTTTTTTGGCAGTTCCAGGACGAAAACTGCGCCGCCACCGGGTCCATCTTCGCAAGTGACCCGACCACCGTGGCGTTTGGCGATGGCTTTGACCAGGGCCAGCCCCAGTCCGACGCCGCCATCGCGTTCGGTGGCACCGGGCAGGCGGTAAAAGGGCTCAAATATGCGTTCGCGTAAATCATGCGGTACACCCGGTCCGTGGTCCGAAACCCGGATCACCACATGGCTGTCCGTTTGGCTCAAGCTCAAGTGAATCTCGCCGGCACCATAGCGGCGCGCGTTCTCCAGCAGATTTCGCACGGCACGGCGCAGCAGTTTGCTGATGCCTGGTACCGCCAGTTCCGTGGTGGCCGTGTTCGCAGGCAATTGCGCTGGCAGATCCAACTCGGCATCGACCCGGGCACACTCTTCAGCGACCAGACCGATCAGGTCTACTGACTCGACGGTGCCCAGGTCCGCCTCGCGCGCATCGAGGCGGCTGGCCAGCAAAATTTCTTCGATCAACTGGTCCAGTTCGTTGATGTTGCGGGTGACCTCGGCCTTGAACGCCGGGGAAGTGCCGGCACCCATCAGTTCCAGCCCCATGCGGATGCGCGTCAGCGGCGAGCGTAGTTCATGCGATGCATTGGCCAGCAGCGATTTCTGCGAGGCCAGCAGCGCTTCGTGCGAGTGGACCAGTGTTTGCACGCGCTCGGCAGCCTGGTTGAAGCGCCTGGCCAGGAAGGCTACTTCGTCTTCGCCGGTTTCCGGCACGCGGGCCGACAAATCACCTTCACCCCACTGTTGTACGCCGTTTTGCAAGCGTTCCAGTCGGCGTGTCAGCGTGCGCACAATGGGGTAAGTTGCCAGGGCCACGGCCAGACCGACCCACACCAGCATCCAGGCAAAGCCAAAAGGCGGGCGGCTCCAGAATGAGGCTGGCGCGCGCATCAGATGCATGCGCATGGTTTGGCCGTCGTGCATGCGCACCACGAATTCGGGTCCGCCACGGCCCAGGTTGTTGACGCCGGGATGTGTTCTGGGGCGGTTTGGATCAGTCAGCACATCGGCTTCCGAAAGTTCGGTTGGGGGCAGCATGGGCGCGAGCTCAAAGCGGTGCATCATGCCGAGGCTTTGCTGATCTCGCCGTTGCGGCCCAAGCGCATCGTCGCCGGGTAAGGCGCGGGAACGCCCTTTGCCAATGATTTGGCCCGCCTGGTTGCGCACTTCGATGTCACGCAGGGGCGGCTCGGCCGCCAGCCGCCAGGCCCAGCCCACCAACAAAATGAGCACGGCCACGGCTAAAACCACGGCCAGCCAGATGCGAACGTAGAGTTTGTTGAACAAGTTGATCTCTTGGGGGGTCAGTCTTGCTGGCGTGCAAATACATATCCCACGCCGCGCACGGTGAGGATGCGTTTGGGGTCCTTGGCGTCAAGCTCGATGGCGGCGCGGATGCGGCCCATGTGCACGTCGATCGAGCGGTCAAAGGCCTCGAGCTCACGGCCGCGTACGGCTTCCATGATCTGGTCGCGCGTGAGCACGCGCCCGGCACGCTCGCCCAGAGCCACCAGCAGGTCAAACTGGTAGGAGGTCAGCTCACAGACCTGGCCGGCCACGCTGACCACGCGCGCATCACGGTCAATTTCCAGGCTGCCAAAGTGCATGACGTTGTTGTTGCTCGGCACCGGGCCGTCACCATGGCGACGCAGTACGGCGCGGATGCGTGCCAGCAGTTCGCGCGGCTCAAAGGGTTTGGGCAGGTAATCGTCAGCGCCCATCTCCAGTCCGATGATGCGGTCCATCGGGTCGCCCTTGGCGGTAAGCATCAAAATGGGCGTTTGGGCCAGGGCGCCGGGCAGAGCCCGGATACGCCGACACACTTCCAGGCCATCCATGTCGGGCAGCATCAGGTCCAGGATCACCAGCTCTGCGGGCTGGGCCTGCAAGGCCGTCAAGCCGCTTTGCCCGTCACCAGCGTGCCCGACCTGGTAGCCGGATTGGCCCAGATACTCGCTGACCATATGGGCCAGGCGCGCATCATCTTCGATCATCAGCAGGTGTTGGTTCATGGGTTTGAGTCTAGTGTCTGGTCACATCCAGGGGTTGAAGAACGCGTAAAGTTGGGTAAATCAAGCTGGTTTTACCTGGGCTGCCAACCACACCAGAAGCAACACCGGCAGGCCCAACATCGCCGTGGCAGTGAAGAAGTGTTGGTAGCCAAAAGCATCGACATAAAGCCCGGAATAGCCGGCGATAAATTTGGGCAACAGCAGCATCATGGAACTGAACAGCGCGTATTGGGTGGCCGAGTAGTTGACGTTGGTCAGACCCGACAGGTAGGCAATGAAGGCGGCCGAGGCAATGCCGCCGGCCAGGTTGTCGGCCGAGATCACAAAAATGAGTCCGGTCAGGTCGTGGCCACGCGTGCTTAAGGCCGCAAACAGCAGGTTGCTGGCGGCGCTGAGCACTGCACCCAGCATCAGTACCCGCATCACACCGAGGCGCATGGCCATGGCCCCGCCAATAAAAGCCCCCGCCAGCGTCATGATGACGCCGTAGACCTTGGTGACGGTGGCAACTTCTGCCTTGGTGTAGCCCATGTCGACATAGAACGGGTTGGCCATGATGCCCATCACTACGTCGCTGATGCGGTAGACGGCAATCAGCGCCAGAATGAGCGCCGCCTGCCATTGATAGCGGCGCAAAAAATCGGCAAAGGGTTCTACCAACGCGTCGCGCAGCCAGTCCATGGCATTTTTGGCGGCGGGCATGGGGCGGCGCAGCGGCTCGGGCGACAGCAGCACAGTGACCGCGCCTAAGCCCATGCTGGCCGCCATGACCAGGTAAGCGGTATGCCAGGCGCCGTGCTGGTAGCCGCTGATGCTGGCCGTTTGTACCCCGGCCGCGATCCATAACACGCCAGCCCCGGCCCAGATCATGGCCAGCCGGTAGCCGGTCTGGTAAGACGCCGCCAGCGCGGCTTGGCGGCTGATGTCGGCCGATTCGATGCGAAAGGCATCGAGCGCAATGTCCTGCGTGGCCGAGCCAAAGGCCACTGCCAGCGCGCCCCACACCACCGGCGTGAGCGCCACCTGCGGGTCGTTGAAGGACATGGCGATCAGGCCCCAGACAATGGCCAGTTGCGACAGCAGCAACCAGCTGCGCCGACGCCCGAGCCAGCGTGTCAGCAAGGGAATCGGCAGCCGGTCCACCAGCGGCGCCCACAGCCACTTGAAGGCGTAGGCCAGACCGACCCAGCTCAGGTAGCCAATGGTGGTGCGGTCAATGCCGGCCTCGCGCAGCCAGAAGCTTAGGGTGCCCAGCACCAGCAGCAAAGGCAGACCTGCCGAAAACCCCAGTAGGAGCATGCGCAGGCTGGCAGGCTCCAGATACACCCGCAAGGTGCTGATCCAGGAGGGTTTGTCGGCGGGGCGAGCGTCAGAATCGGTCATACTGGAATAATACGCGCAGCCATCGCCCTGTATCCACCGAAAATTACAAATCATGAACTTCACACCCGCGCATTTCGCTGATCCGCAAAGCCGCCTGAGCGCGTATGAACCGACGCGTGCCGATCACGCCTTGCATGACCTGGTGCTGGCAAGTTTGCGCTCCGGGGAGGTGGACGAGCAGGGCTTGCGTGACGCGTTTGCCGCGTCTAGTTTGCCCCAACGCGTTGTTCGCATCGTGATGATTTTGTATGCCGCGGCTGAGCGCCGAATTTTGGTGACGCGCGCCACCAAATTGGATACACCCGCCGCTGCCTGCTTTGTGGAGGTGATCCAACGGCTGGTGGCGCATCCGCGGCGCGCCCAGATGGACGCCACCCGCATGCGGCTGCAGCTGGACTTGGTGCAAGAGCCACCGCGTGCCGCCGATTTTTTTGCCATGGGCATGTCGCAGCCAGGGGATCGTCATTTTGAAATTGGTGTGGATGGCTTGCTGATGCAAGGGGCAGAGGGGAAACTTCACGTTTTTCCGCCGGGTGATGGTTATGTGCGCTCGGTCATGTCGATGGGCCAATTGCGTGACTACCTGAACCGGGTGTATGGCGAGGACTACCTGAGAGCGTGCAAGTTTCAGTGTTTTCGTTCTGCCAGTTTCATCACCAGTGCTAGCGGCTGGCGCGCACTGTACCGCGGCCATCCGGTGGTGGGGCCACTGACGCGCCAGAAAATTGAGCACGCCCTGCAGTTGGCGGTGGGGCACATTCAGCTGACCCAAAAGGGCGATGGAAAATTTTTGTACTATTACGACGCGGCGCTCGATTCGCGGCGCGACCATGAGCACCCGGGGCGGGATGTGGTTAAAAACCCGTACTACAACATTCTGCGCCATGGCGGCGGCGCGCTGACCTGCCTGTTTCACGAGAAGATCAGCCAACTGGGGAATACCTGGCCCAACATCACCCGTGCCATTGACTATCTGGTGGCGCAAGCGCGGCAGCAGGACTACCAGGGCCAGACCGGGGCCTATATTTACAGTGAGAAAAAATCCAAACTGGGTGGCACCGGCATTGCGCTGTATTTGCTGGCGCAGTACCAAAAAGTGTCGGGCGACAGCCAATACCGGCAGTGGGCGGACCAGATGGCTTGTCACCTGGTGAATCAGATCACGGCCAGCGGCGAATTTATTTACTACAACATTTATCTCGACAAGCCGGTCTCGGAAGCTGAAAACCCCAGCCATTTTTCATTTTTCTACCCCGGTGAGGCCGTGTGTGGGCTGGCGGCCTATTTGCATCTGCTGACCCCAGAGCAGCGTGAGCCGATTTTTGCCAAACTGCGTTTGGCGCTGCAATTCTTGCTGGTGGAGCGCCCGCTGGTGCGGGCCAGCGAATACAGCGTGCTGCCCTCTGATGGCTGGCTGATGATGGGCATCATGGAGTTGTGGGACTTTGAGGCCATGCGCGACCCGCTGTACAGTGATTTTGTTTTTTCTGACGCGCGCAAGATGATTGAGCGCATGTACAAGGTGTCGGACGCGCCCTACCCGGACTACGCGGGTGGCTACTACTACAACTTTGGCGACTACCCCTATGCCGACGGTGCGCGTTGCGAAGGTTTGCTGGGTGCCTACGAGCTGGCGGTCAAAATGAACGACACAGAGACAGCACAAGCGCTGTGGCAAGCCATTTGTTTGGCAGCCTGGGCTTTGTTGCACCTGGTCAATACCGAGGATTCGATTTATTTTGCGCCCAAACCAGCGCTGGCCTTGGGCGGCATTCGTTTCAAATACACACGTCAGTGGTTTCGCATTGACACCATTCAGCACGTGGCCTCGTTTTTTGCCAAGCTGCTGCCGTATTGGGATGCCAATGACGCGCTGGCGCCGCAGCAACGCGTGGCCAGCCCGGCCAAACCACAAAATGAGGCTGTTTAACCACGACATCAGGGGCAGTGGTCCGGCCAGTCTGGGTCTGGGCCGGATGTATGCGTCGCGTGCGCTCTGCATCACAGCCAAAGACGATGTGATTCAGCTGCCCGCCGAGTTGAAGAAACATTGGGACTTTATCTTGGCGCACTATGCCAGGGTGGGGCTTGAGTGTTGTCATCAAGTGGTTTGGAGCTTGAATCTTGATCACATCAAAGATTATCCAGATCGTGAGTTAAGTCCTTTCTTTTTTGGCAAAAGGGAAAATCTTTTCCGACCTGATGAGAAAAGATTTCAGGTCACTCAATTTCTGAATTCAAAAAACAACTTCATTGAATTTGCTTTTGCAAATGGCATACGCGTTCCTGATACTCAGGTTTTCAAATCAGTCTTCGATATTAGATATAAAAATATCAACATTGATTTTCCTTTGTATTTCAAGCCAGAAATTTCATTATCTGGTCTTGGCATTGTCCGCTGTGAGTCGGGCGCAGCGTTGACCCGACTGCTGGATCATGTGGTAAATGAATTTCCGTGTCAGTTGCAACAAGCGTTGACTGTTAAATGCTGGTTAAATTTTCAGTTTGAAGAAGTTGATGGAAAAGCGCAGCTGTTCCTTGTCTCTGAACAAATCATTAAAGACAACGCACATCTTGGTAATATTTATCCAAGTAAATATGCTGATGTAAAAATTTTTAATGAATTTGCCCAACTGATTGTCGATCTAGGAATGCACGGTATCTTCGCTTTTGATGTTGGCGTGGTTGAATCAGAGTTGGGAGACCAGTTTTTTGTTATTGAATGTAATCCCAGAATCAATGCGGCGACTTATCCTGCTACGGTAGCAAAAAAGCTTCAGGTGGGTCAGTGGAAGTCGGTTACCTTGAAGACCTCGTTCAGGAGTTATGCAGACTTCAATATGAAGGATATTGAATTCAATCCTGTCACGGCGTGGGGTGTTGTTGTCATCAACTGGGGTTCGATTGAGCACGGCAACATCATGTTCATGTTGATTGGCACGCTTGAGCAGCAGGATTTTTTGTTCAATGAAATGAGTTCAAGACTCAACGTCGGTTTGGAGTCAGAAAAAGAACCGATTTTGTTGTCGCCAACACAAATAGCACAAATCACTGGTGGAGAATGGAAAAATTGTGATGCAGACAGCTTGACATTGACTGGTATCAACCACTATTTACCTTATGTGGTGGCTGGTGATTTATTTTTTGACCTGAGAAAACCCGAGGAAATAGAACAAGATGGGAGTGGTTTACGTTTTGCCAGAGTTTTTAAAAAGGGCGTGAGTGCAGCGGTCATCGGGAAAGAAAACAGCAACGTCATCAACGCCCCTGTGTTGCTGGTCAGTAACCCTGCCAAGGCACTGCAGGAATTGGCAACGGCGACCAGTCTTCAGTTTGATGGTGTCAAAGTCCAGGTGATTGGATCGCATGGTAAAACGGGTTTCAAGACCCAGTTGCACCATCTCTTGCAGGGTCAGTTGCGCGTCCATGCGCACCTTGACAGCGCAAATTTGCAGAATCCGGTTTGGCGGGCATTGGCCGCCATACCGCGAGACGCACAGGTGGCCATTATTGAGGCCGCCATACCGACGGCATTTGCTGGTACGGACAGGTCATTTTATATTCGGCCCAACCATATCGTTTTGACAGGCATTGGTTTTGAGCATTTGTCCAGTCATAAAACGTTGGACAATTTAATTGTCAATAAAGTCTCCAGCTTAAAAGGTTTGCGTCCTGGTGGCAGCGTGTTGCTGAATACCGATGATCCTTTTTATTCGCAGGTTTTGTCAGAGGTCAGAAAAGTATCCAAGTGCAAGGTTTATACCTTTGGTTCGGATGAAAAAGATGACGGATTTTTGATCCATGCTTTTTTTGATGATTTTCAGTGGTTTATCAAGGCACGTATTTTGGACGAAGTGATTGAATACCGTGTTCCTTTGCCTGAAAATTATGCGCCCTTGGCTTCGGTCAGTGTTTTACTGATGGCAAAATTATTGGGCTGTGATCTTCGTCAATGTGCCACGCAATACCAAAGTTACCAGCATTTCGAGAGCAGTGGCAATTTGTTCGAGGTCAGTTTGGCGACAGGTCGGTTTCAGATTTATGACCAGAGTCGGCGGGGTGAGTGGAAAGGGTTTTTGTCGATGTTTGAACTGATGTCGCGCTTCAAACCAGAGCGCCAGGGTAGAAAAATTGCCGTTATCAGTGAGTTGATCAACCGGCAAGACAACCCGAATGCACCGATTGATTTACTGGAGATGAAAGCCGTGATGACCAGGGCGGGGATGGATGCCTTGTTTACGGTGGCCAATTTTAAAGACCATGTTTTGGCCTTGCCCGACGGGGTGAACTGGATTGCGCATGAAGCTGAAAGTGCTGCCATCCATGCCAGAGTGCTTGACTATGTTGCTGAAAATGATGTTGTTTTTGTGCGCGGGGTTGAAAAATCACGATTGGACAAGTTGGTGCAGGCCTTGCTTGCCAAGGGAACTTCCGTGAAAAAATTGTTTTGATCATGACCTGGAATATGTACCCACTGTCACGCTGGCTTGCCGCCGGGTTCGTGCTGGCTGTGTGGGGTTTTCCTGCGACGGCCGATTGGAAAGCACCCAGAGAAGCCCTGGTGCTGAGGCATGTCGGTGGTGACATCCGTATTTTTGGTACCGCCGTGCCGGGTTCCCCCACTGACCTCACCGTCCCGGCTGTGCCAGGTCGATTGTCTGATGCGGCCTTGGCGCAATTGGCCGAACAATTTGGGCGCGCCAATGTGCTTTATTCTCAACAGGTAGGCTTGCTGGCGCCGCTGCAAAGCAGCAAGTACCGGACGGCACGGTCGATTGATGTTCATCTTTTGCCGTTGACGAAAAAAATGGGCGACGCCGGTGATGCAGTGGTCAACTACCATTACCGACTGGCGCCCGCACCCGTCGCGGCGTTAACCATCAGTTTGTCAACCCGTTGGCAACCCGGTAATCTGACGCCCGAGCATGAGTTGTTCCATAGTTACCAATACGCCTACACCTATTTTAAAAATGCCTGGTTTCTGGAAGGCATGGCACGCAGTGTTCAAGCCTGGTTTGCCTCGGCCCAGGTGTTGCGGCAGGTGCAAAGCGGTCAGCAAGCCTTGCCAGGAAATACCGAAGAAATCAACGCATTGCTGAAAAAGTCTTACGACGCGGCGCCTTTCTGGACCCGCTTGCGCTGGTTATGCGACCCGGCTTGCGCGTTGCCACCTGCGGCCACGCCACCCCGGGGACCGGTCTGTGGTGGGCGTTTTGTCAAAACCGTCCTGGAAGAATTCCAGACTGCAGATCAACAAGCCGCCAAAGCGCGCGGCATCAAGCCCCCCTTGTGGACCGAGCAGGAACAGCGCTCTGCCCTCAACAACGCCTGGATGTTGGGGGCCTTGTCAAAAGCCATCACACGCCAGTGCCCGGTGGCAAGCCAGCCCGAATTGACTGAATTCACCCAGGTGTTGCGACAGCTGCAGCTGCCCTGAGGGCGTGTTGACACATTGCAGCACAGCCCAAGGGCGGCGGTGTCAGTTTGGATTGAGGGTGTAACCCACCCGGGTTCGACACCAAATCCGCCAAATCCTGGATTTAGGTCGAACTGGGTCAATGAAATCAAGCAGTTACGTAGCTGTTTGAAAATTCTGTGTAGTAGCTATATATCATATTGATAGTGACCTAAAAGCCTTTAGCCTGAATGAAACCAATTTTTACGTTTAGTTAAAAGCAAAATTTTTATGTACTCACGTGCAGAGCGTTGGTTTTTGTTGGTTTGAAATTTTCGGATTTGATAACTTCTGGCCATTGGCATCGTTTGCCACGCCATGGCCACGTTCTGACCCTGCCAAACCACTCTCAGCCGAAGTCGAGTCATGCACAACTCTCTTCACTGAACCACACTTGCCAGATCGCCAGTCGCTCGATTTTGGGTGCAAGTTGAATGCTCTCAAAATTGAGAGCATTCGAGAGGCGTAAAGCCTTGATTTCGTCCAGTTCGTATCACCAAAACTCGGTAGAATCCTATAACTTTTGACCTACGTTTTCCCACGTATGAAACCAGCCATTTAATTTGTAACAGCGCGAATGATCCAAGCCTTCAAAGTCCAACGTTTTTTTAAATGGCAAAAGCTGGTCGCCATGGCGTTTGTGTTTTTGATCTTGGGCGGTTGTGCCATCAAGCGCGATGCTTACAGTGTGCCCAAGGTCTTGTTGCCCGAGAAGTTTTTAAAGACAGAGTCTGTTTTAGACACCAGCCGGGACCCTGACGCACAAGGCTTTCAAGCGCTTCAAGCCTTGTCCCTGGGTGAAACTCTGGGTGAGTGGTGGTTGCTGATGGGTAACCAGGAGCTCAATGCGCTGATCGACCGGGTGATCGCCAATAACCCGGATTTGCGGATTGCAACGCTGCGCATGGCGCAGTTGCAGGCGCGTATGGACGTGACCAGTGCCAGTCTGTTTCCGGAGGTGAATCTGCCGGTTCAGGTCAAAACAGAAGCGCCCACGATTGTCGGCAGCAACACCGCAGGCTCGCCGATTGTTTCGCGGCGTACCTACCATGCCAGTTTGCGCGCGGATTGGCGACCGGATTTATGGGGCGAATTTGCCTCGCAAGTTGATGCCGCCAAATTGCAGTTATGGCGCAGCACGTTTCAGCGTGACGATTTGCAGCGGACTGTGATCGCCAGTGTGATGTCGGCCTATGTTGAGTATTTGTCGCTCAATGACCGTTTGCGTGTAGCCAAGGAAAACGACATCCTGGTCAGCGAATTGCTGGCTTCTGTGGCAACCCGCCTGGAGATTGGCGATGCGACCGCGATTGACTACGAACAGCAAAAGACGGCGGTGTACCAGGTGCGAGCCACCATTCCGGTCATCCAGCAGCAGCGCGAAGTGGTGTTGAACCGTTTGTCGTCTTTGGCGGGGGCCTTGCCCAATCACTTCCGGTTGTCTGAGCAGGGCCTGGACTCGATTCGTTTTCCGTCCGTGTTGCCTGGTGTGCCTGCGGCCTTGTTGCTGCGCCGCCCCGATGTGCGCGCGGTCGAGGCGCAACTGCTGGCAGCCGATGCCGATATTGATCTGGCCCGGGCACGCATCATGCCCCCGCTGGATTTGACGGCGCAGGTAGGCTATGGCAGCCAACAATTTTCAGATTGGTTTCAGCCTTATAACCTGGCCTGGAACTTTATTGCCAATTTGTCTGCCAATTTGTTTGATGCCGGCAAACGCTCCAAAGAAGTTGAGTTTTCACGTGCGATCTATGAGGAAATTGTCGAGACCTACATCAGGGTCGTTTATGAAGCCGCACGGGAGGTTGACAAGTCCTTGAGCGCCATCAAAATGATGGAATTACGCATGAATTTGCAGCGTATTTCCGCAGATTCGGCGCTGCAAGCCTGGTTGTTTAGCCAGGAGGCCTACCGCGCTGGTGCGCTAGATTATTTGGTGGTGCTTGACTCAGAACGCACGTTCACAAAAAATCAAGAGGAGTGGATTGGTGCCCGCCATGAGCGCTATCAGGGCTTGGTGAGTTTGTTCAGCGCGTTGGGTGGTGGGGTGAATCCTGGTGTTGCGCTGCCGGGGGAGGGTGAGCGTCCGCTGGCGTTGAAAGCGTCGGTGGATTATGGTGCCTTGTTGACGACGTCGGTGGACGCTGGTAATACCAAAAAGCCGGCCACGGTCGACACCCGGCTCAAGGACGATACCGCGCAGCTCAGGATTGATTTTCAACCGGGCGGTCACTCTGAAAACACATCTTCCTTGACCTTGGCCATGTCACCTCACCTGGTGATGCGGATGCCCGTCAGGGGCATCGATTGGCAACAGCAGTTGTGGCGTGAGCCTGGCGAGCATTGGCTAGTGGAGGTTGCGGGCCTGTACGAGCGCACCACCATTGCTCCCGCGTGGCGTGATTTGCAGGAGCGTTTTGTCCTGGTCAGGGACCGGGTTCTTTTGCCACAACAGTCTGGACTGGTGGCCAATGAGGAGAAGGAGCGGGCCTCCTGGTTCCGTATTTACATTGCGCGCAATCCAGATCAGGCCGCTGCTGAGCAATTGTGTGAAGCTTTGCAGGCCAAGCAACAACGTTGCCGGGTGGTCTGGGTCAGGCGCGCTGACGATGACGAGCGGCATCAACAAGAGCCGGTCTTTAATGAGGTGGCGCCTTCAGGTGCCATGTCGCCCAGTCCGCAAAGGACCACGCCGTGAGTGATCGGCCGAACCTCGCCTCTGATCATGCTCAGCCCGAGTTGACGCCACGGCAGCAACAAATTTTGAGACTGTTGCAGCAGGGCAAAGTCAACAAGGAAGTAGCGCGCGAGCTTGATATTGGCCTGGGTACCGTCAAACAGCACATTGTTGCCATTTTTAAAAAACTCAAGGTCAGTAACCGGACAGCTGCGGTGACCCGAAACCTGGATTTGAAGCAGCAAAGCGCACTGTCGGCGCAGCCAGTCCAAACAGTGCCGCATTTGAACGGCGCTTTGTTGACGCGTCGGCCAAGTCTGGTACTGAGTATGGCTTTGTCCAGGGGCGTTGATGTTGCCTTGGTGGCCAATTTCTACGGCGCATTGGCGTCCGCAGCTGCCGTGTATGACGCCATTTTCCTGACACGTCAGGGCAATGCTGGCGAGATTATTTTTGGTGTTCAGCAAGTTACAGAGTATGACGTGGCAGCCGCTATTCAGGCGGCGCATACGGTGTATCAATCAGCTTTGCGCCTGACCCCGCTTGTCCATACGCAGATGCATGCCTGCCTGACCGCTGGGTTGGCTTTTGCAAGCATGCACCGCTATGGTGGCTGGACCGGCGAGGCGATTGCCAGTGCCGCCATTGCGTCTGCACGCGCCTTGCTTGAATCTACGCCATTGGGTAAGGTGACTTGTGACCAGGCTGTGTTCAATTTGTGCCGGGCTTTTGGTGTTTCGGGGTTTACGGGTTTACTGGAAGGCGTGTCTTTTGAGGCGCTGGCTGGGATGCAGTGGCATGGCATGCGTCATCATCATCCCTTGGTCGGACGGCAAGCCGAGTTGTCTCAAATTTTGACGGCACTGGATCAGGCTTTTGAGGGTCAACCCGTCTGGTTGATGCTGGAAGGTGAAATGGGCATGGGTAAAACCCGTTTGTGCCAGGAGCTGCTGCGGGTTTGTCACCTCAAAGGCGGCCAGATTCGGCACTTTAGGGGCTTGCCGGCCTTGTTGGGTTCGGGGCTCTGCGATGTCGTGCAGGGTTCAAATTGCCAGATCAAGGATGTTGTGCTGGCACTGAAAAATCCATCCCTTGACGCCGCACGTTTGATTTTGCTGGATGATTTTCACCTTCTGGCGCAGGCCCAACAACTCGAATTGATAGAGGTGGCCGCGCAAAGTATGTGCGCTGGCCGCATGTTGGTTTTTGCCGGGCGAAAAGGGCTGTGTCAGCAAGGCCGTCAAGCCTGTCTGTGCATCTATTTACGCCGTTTGCCTGCCAGTGATATGCAGGAGCTGATTGGCAGTATGCTGGTGATGCCGCGCGGTAAGGGTCGCACTGAGATGGTGCACCATATTCTTGACACTGCTTTGGGTGTCCCTTTGTTCGCTGTTGAAATGGCGCAAAAACCCCATTTTTCAGAGCTTTCCCTGTCTTTATGGGTGGCGGTACAGGCGCGTCTAGACAAGCTTCATTTGGACAGTGTGTTGTTGTCTTGTGTGGCTAGGCAGCCTTCTGCCATGACGATGGCCGAAATCGCCCCGATGTATCAAGATGATTTGCCGACCCTGAAGAAGCAGGTCGAACGAGCGCTTGCGTCAGGTGTTTTGGTGTCTGACGCTGATGGCAGATTGTCCTTTGCGCATCCGATGATTCGACGTGCCATGAATAAGTTGGTGATGGAGCCGTATGCGTCGATTTAATGCCTCATATGTTTTTCCAATGGCAAGGCATTTTTTCAAGAAAATTGCCTTGAACCAAAAACTGAATGCTTTGCGGCAGATATTTGACTCTGCTGATCTGAAGCGGCAGTTGCCTTGGCTGGCGCTCTCTTCGTTTTCGGCCAATATTTTGGCCTTGGCCTTGCCGCTGGCCATCTTGCAAATCCTTGACCGCGTGGTGGTGAACCAATCCAGTGAAACCTTGGTTTTGTTGGTGTTAGGGGTGATCGCCGCGCTGGTCCTTGAGGTGGTTCTGCGTGAATCAAGCGGCGTGGCAACCGGATGGCTGGGCGCGCGTTTTGAATTGCAGACCAGCGTGGGCGCCCTTGAGCATTTGGTGCAGGTGCCCTTGCAGCATTTCCAAAAAGAGGAGCCGGGAACACACGCCGAACGCGTTCTGGCTTCGGCCAAGGTGGCTGATTTTTACTCAGGCAACGCTTTGCTGGTGTTGTTTGATTTTCCGTTTTCAATTGTCTTTCTGATTTTGATTTTTGTCATTGGCGGCTGGCTGGTGTTGGTACCCATTGCCATGTCGGCGTTGTTTTTTCTTTTGATTTACCGCTCTGGCAGTTGGATGCAGAGCCAGGTTCAGCAGCGCGAGGTGTTGGATGATCGGCGTTTGGGGTTTATCACTGAGGTCTTGACGGGTATCCATTCTGTGAAAACCCAGATGTTGGAGTCCTTGATGCTGCGTCGTTATGAGCGCCTGCAACAAGCCAACTCTGAACTGAATGAAACCTTGACAAAAGGTGACGCGACAACAGGTAATTTAAGCAATATTTTTCGTCAAGCCATGATTGTCAGTGTGGTTTTCTTTGGCTCACTGATTGTGATGAAGGGGGGCATGACCCCAGGCGGGCTGGCGGCTTGTATGCTGCTGTCGATCAGAACATTACAACCGTTGCGGCGCGGCTTGATGGTCTGGATCCGTTACCAAACATTTGTCGCTGCCAACGAGCGACTTAACGTCGTGGCTCAAATGCCGCATGAGTCAGATGCTGGCAAGGAGGTCATTGGCCGGGTAAAAATTGGTTTGGAGTTGCGTGATGTGACGGTTAGTTTTGAGAGCGGCAAACTGCTGTTCAGCAATCTGAATCTCGACATCAAAGCGGGTGAGTTTGTGGCCATTCAGGGTGAAAGTGGTACCGGTAAAACCAGCTTGCTCACTGTGATGAATGGCATGTTGCGTCCAAGCAAGGGCGCGGTGCTGGTCGATGGTCATGCCTTGGAGGGGTTTGTCGCAGACAGCGTTTACAAGGAAATTGCCCTGTTGCCCCAATCAGGCTCGATTGTGGCGGGAACGATTCTTCAAAATTTGACCATGTTTGAGGATAGCCTGAATGACGATGCCCTGCGGCTTGCCAGTCGGCTGGGTTTGGACCGTTTTGTTGCAACCATGAAAATGGGCTACGAAACTGCATTGGGAAATGGGGTTGCAAACACCATTCCAACCGGTTTGCGTCAAATCATCGTCATCGCACGCGCTTTGGTGCGTCAGCCGAGCGTGATTTTGTTTGATGAGGCCAACACGTCGCTGGACATGCAGGCTGACCAGTTGCTGCGCAGTTACCTGGCCGAGCTAAAAGGTCAATGTACCGTGGTGTTGGTGACCCCGCGGCCGTCTTTGATTTCCCTGGCGGACAAAATTTATCAGATTGAAAATAGTGGATTAACAGAAATTTCCGGCGACCGTTCGTTGAATAGTTTTCAGGCGGAAACATCTTTGCCGCCAGCACCAGAACGTCCTTCCGAGGTCAACGATCTTGGCGTCGTGATCAAGCGTCAATTTAGTCAGGAGTCTGATTTATCCATTTGTCTGCAGCCTTTGTTGCTTTCCTTGAAGTGGCGAGGACAGGCACGCGAGTTGGCGGAAGCCATGCCGCATTTGTTATCCACACTGGATCTTTCGCATTTGTGTTCGATCATGGCCAACCTGGACCTGCTACCCAGGCACTTTCATAGCAATCTGGCACGCCTGCATCCACGTTTGATGCCTTGCCTGTTTGTGCCGCATGATCGCGGGGCCATGGTTGTACTTGAAGCATTGCCCAATGGCGATTTACTGGTGTTTGACAGCGCCAGCCGCTCAGAGAAATCCATTAAGCCCGAACAGGTCGCGGGCGATACCTATGTATTCCGGTTAGGTGATGCACAAAAAAAGGCATCTACAGCGAAAAAAAGCTGGGTCGGTCAATTGTTGTGGCGCATGCGCAGGCACATCGGTCTGGTTTTTATTCTGTCGTTCACGGGTGGCATTTTGAGCCTGTCGGCGCCGCTTTATGTTCGTTTTATTTATGACTCGGTGATCCCTTCAGGCGATATGGTGATGGCCTCCTATATGGCGCTTGGTGTGCTGACGGTCATGGGTGTGAGCTATTTGCTGCGGACTTTGAGTGGCCGGATTTTGGCTTTTGTAAGTGGTCGCACCGACTACGTGCTGGGCAATGGCCTGTTTCAGCGCGTCATCAGTTTGCCCACCTCGTTCAGCCAGGGCGCGTCAATCAGTCGCCAGGTGGGCCGCCTGCGCAACTTGTCCGGTTTGCGTGATTTCATCATGGGCCCCTTGTCCCTGCTGATATTTGAGCTTCCGTCCACGATGGTGTTACTTATCTTGATCGCCGTGATTAATCCTTATGTTCTGGTGGTTTTGCTTGTGATGGGCGCTTTTGCCACCGTGTTGGGATTTTGGTCAAGAAAATCGAGCGAATACGCCATCACCAAAATCACGAAACTGCAGCAGGAACGCTGGGAGTTTCTTAACGATACCTTGACGGACATGCGTACCATCCGCATGTCCGGTGCCGCGCCGCACTGGGTTGAACGATTTCGTGAGCTCAGTGGTAAGGCCATCATGACAAATTTTCGCAACCGTGAGTTGCAAGCGCGCACCAGTGGTATTTCCAGAATAATAGGGTCTACAACGGGTCTCTTGGGCTTGGCGACTTCCGCTTATTTGGCGATCAACGGGCAAATTACCAGTGGCACCATGGTGGCCACGATGATGATCTTGTGGCGTGTGACCGGGCCGCTGGAGCGGTTTTTCATGACCGCCACCACGCTGAATCATGTCTGGGACAATCTGGAGCAAATAGATCGACTGATGCGTCTCAAGGGCGAGGCTGATACCGGGGTGTCGCAAACGCTCAGAGGTGATTCAAAGGGCAATTTGAGTTTTGCCAGGGTCTCGTTTCGGTATGTAAGTGATGCAGACCCGGTTTTACTGGGCGTTTCTTTTGAGGCCAAACCCGGGCAATTGGTGGTTTTTACCGGCGGCGTAGGCTCGGGTAAATCGTCGATTTTAAAATTGGTTGAGCGCACCTACTCACCCCAGGCGGGCACAATTCGGTTGGATGGGGCCGATATACGGCAGCTCACGGCCTATGACTTGCGCTCCAAGTTGAGCTACATGCCGCAACACTGTGAGTTGTTTTACGGCTCTGTCACACAAAACCTGCTGTTGGTGAACCCGGCTGCTTCTGATGCTGAAGTTCAGTGGGCGGTAGAAATGGCCGGTTTGTCCGCGGATGTGGCGACTTTGCCAGAAGGCATGCATACTCGTATTTCAAATAGCAAATCGGATCAGCTGCCGCACGGATTCAGGCAACGTCTCTCTTTAGCCAGGGTCATGCTTAAACCTGCTCCGGTGGTGTTATTGGATGAACCTGGCGCCGGTATGGATCGGGAGGGCGATGAAGCCTTGATGCGTTGTTTGTCGTGGCTGCGTGGCAAATCTACCGTACTGATGGTTTCGCAAAGACCGGGACACATGAGGTTGGCCGATACCGTGATTGTGATGCAGCAAGGTAGTTTGGTGGCCAGCGGTTCTTTTGAGAGTGTCAAAAGCAAAATTTTCCAGGATGTAGTGAAATGATTTTCTCCAAAAAGACCAAAGCGACCGAACCCAAGGGTAACGACGTGCCTACGCTGGGCACCCGGGAGCGACGTTTGTTGTCGGAAACCAGTCATATTGAAGAGGAGTTGGTCCCGGCATTTGTTCGGCCTATTTTTTTGATCGTGACCGCGCTAATCATTTTGTTTTTGATTTGGGCGGCAGTCGCTCAAATGAAAGAAGTTGCGCGCGCCCCAGGCGAGATCATTCCTAATGGTTTTCTAAAAGTGGTTCAGCATCTGGACGGCGGCAGTGTTTCCAAAATTGCTGTTGATGAGCGTAGTTTGGTTGAACCAGGGCAGGTGGTGATGACGCTCGATGGCGCCCAAGTGAAGGCTGAACTATTGCAAATGCAGACCCGCTATGAGATTTTGAGAATGCGTTCGGAGCGACTGAAATCATTTGTGGATGGACGCAAGCCCAATTTTGGAGAAAACAGCACGGGCTGGAGTATGTTGGAGTCTGGTCAATTGCAGATTTTGCAGACACAAATTGCTGCCAGAGCATCAGCCATTGCCATTCTTGATAGCCAGGCGCAGCAAAGGCAACAACGGGTGGAGCAGTTAAACCAATCGCTGGAAATTGCCAAAGAGCAGTTGGTTTTGACCAGTGAACTCAGCGCGATGCGTGAGGAACTGGCTGCAAAGCGCCTGATCAATCGCACCGTGTTGCTGGAAACTCGTCGTGCTAAAGTGACCGCCATTGGCGAAATTGAACGTTTGACGGAAGAAATTGGTATTGTCAAAAAGGAATTGTCAGAAATCAAGGCCAGGCGCTTGGACACCATCAATCAGTTGCGCCGCGACGCCATGAATGAATACGGCAGCGTGAAAGCCGAGATGGCTGAGGTGGTGGAACAAGTTAAACGATTGCAAGACAAGGTTTACCGTCTGGATATTCGTGCTCCGATACGCGGTTGGGTACATGATTTGCGGGCCAAAACTATTGGACAAGTCATTCAACCCGGCGCCTTGATCATGCAAATTGTGTCTGACAAGGTCGTGGTTGAAGCCGAAGTTCAAATATCAGCTCGCGATATTGGATTTGTTAAAGTGGGCCAGCCTGTGAATTTACGGGTCACAAGTTTTGACTATGCCCGCTATGGCATAGGAAAAGGCTATCTCAAACGCATCAGCGCCTCCAGTGTCGTTGGTCCAGACGGAATTCCGTATTACAAGGGTCTGGTTGAACTGACCAATCAGTACGTCGGTAACGTACCGTCAAATCATCCAATGCAACCCGGCATGACCGTTGAAGCAGAAATCCTGACCGGTCAAAAAACCATGTTGCAATACCTCGTCAAACCCGTGATAGATGTCATTTCAATGTCTTTTTACGAACGTTGAACGTTAGGGGATATAACTTCTGGCTGTCTGGTTTTGAATCATGTAGGTGATTACTATGTAAGAATCTGTAATTGCCTATTGGTAAATTTAAAATGGCCGAAAACGACTCAATTCCACAACCGAACCAGGACGCCATACAGCTTGACGACCTGACGGTTTTGAGCCGTGGGCAAACGCAAGAGTCGCCTGACGACACGGAGAAGGTCGTTGAAGCGCCACCAAATGAAGATGATTCTGGTTATGAAAACATCCAGTCGTCGGACCTGTCTGACTACAGAAAAGCGACTGAAGCAGAAATAACAGGCACAGCAAAGTTAAACAGTGCTGACATTGACCGTTCAGGCTATTCCGACGGTGTTGATGTGCCCGGCATCGAAAACGGCAGCCTCGGGCAACAAATACCCGTCCCACTGATCGACCAGCCGTTACCCGCTGCTGAGGTTCAATTTGTAAATCCAGTTCCAGCAACAACCCCGCCACCCGCTCCAAATCAACCTTCAGTTGTGACACCCATAGGTGGAAGTCGAACAGGTGCGGCAAGAGAAGAAATTAATTTTGGTGAAGATTCAGAGACACCGGTAACTCCGGAGACACCGGTAACTCCAGAGACACCGGTAACTCCAGAGACACCGGTAACTCCAGAGACACCGGAAAGTCCAGAAATACCTAAAACACCGGAGAGTCCCAAAACTCCAGAAGATCCAATAACTCCGGCTGACGATGACTCAGATTCGGATACGGATACGGATACCGACACTGATACTGATACCGATACCGATACCGATACCGATACCGATACCGATACCGATACCGATACGGACACCGATACGGATACGGACACCGATACGGACACGGACACCGATACG